>Ga0255077_1000022_pt1 | contig 26908 bp, 4 predicted proteins | sample Colum_Law_RepC_8_FD_188559 | JGI IMG/M metagenome (GOLD analysis project Ga0255077, IMG submission 188559) | Freshwater microbial communities from Columbia River, Oregon, United States - Colum_Law_RepC_8h | ecosystem: Environmental > Aquatic > Freshwater > River | place: USA: Oregon | collected...
CGATACTCCATACTCCATACTCTGACTCGCCGCTCCGCGGCGAACTTTCTCCCTTTACCCTCTCTCCCCCTCCCCTTACCAAATCCGTCCCATGGAATTCAAAAACGTCACCGCCGTCGCCAAAGCCAACGTCTACTTCGATGGCAAGGTCGTCTCCCACACGATCCTCACCGCCGACGGCGCCAAGAAGACCGTCGGCCTGATCTACGCCGGCACGTACCACTTCGGCACCGACAAGGCCGAGATCATGGAGATCACCGACGGCTCGTGCGTCGTGGTCCAGGACGGTTCCAAGGAAGAGAAGACCTACGGCGCGGGCACCCACTTCTACGTGGCCCCGAAGTCCGGCTTCACGATCACCGTGAGCTCGGGCATCTGCCAGTATATCTGCAGCTTCATCGGTTGACGCTTCGCGGGCCTTGGGACCTCGAGGCCCCGACCGTGAGCTAGGCAAGCCAGAGCCGGCAAGCAGGGCAAGGTCACTTGCCCTGCTTGTCTCTCAGTGTCACGACGCGCGATGTGTCGATCCCTCCGTTGGCCTTGAGATTGAGGCGCACCTTGATCTCTTCCGGGCGTTCGGGCTTGAGGAACTTGAAGCGGATGCTGCGCAGGGCCTTTTCCACCGCTTCGGCGGTGGAGGTTCCCTTGAGCGTAAGCCGTCCGTTGGCCGGATCGAACGAGAAGACCAAGCCTGCGACCTCGCCATGCTCGAGGCTGACGACGGAGAAATCCATCTGGGTGAGGATATCGAAGGAGATGTCGAACTCCTTGGCCAGGGAGAGGGCTGATTTGTTCAAGGCGAACGTATCGCCGGCGGGCAGGATGTCCGGACTTGCCGGAACGATCGGACGGACGGAAACCAGGAGAATCTGGTCATCGCCCGCAGCGACGAGGTCCGTTGAGGGATTCCAGATCCGGAGCCCCTTTTCGATCGCTTCGCTCAGGATCGTTCCGTTCTGCGCCATCTGGCTCGACGCTTCCGCAAGCATATCGACGCTGGGCACCGTCACGACACCGGCTGACCGGGTGATGACATCGCCGATGGACGTGCCGGTGTCGGGGTAATTGAAGGTAAGACCGGGATTATTGATGCCGTCGCCGTTACCCAGCTGGACCGGACCGGTGACGGTGAAGGCCGCTCCAGGAGTCTTCTTGATCGGGTAGTTGGATTTGAACTTAAGGCCACCGGTCGCCGTGACATCTCCCAAGGTAACCTCGGCCGAAGTCGCGATAATGACGTCGCCGCCCGTCAGGGTCACCGCGCCGCCGAAGAGGTTGCCGGGGTTCGACAGCGTGATGTCGCCGCCGCCCGCGTTCAGGCCCGTCGTGCCCGTCACGTCCAGCGGACCCGTCTGCGTGATCGCCCCGCCGTTCGTCGTCACGCCGAGGTCGCCGCCCACGGTGACAGAGCCGAGGCTGAGCGGACCGTTGGTCGTCAGCGTCAGGTCGCCCGTCGTCGTCACCGTGCCGGTCGTCAGCGGTCCCGCCGTCACGAGCGTCACGTCGCCGCCCGTCAGGGTCACCGCGCCGCCGAAGAGGTTGCCGGGGTTCGACAGCGTGATGTCGCCGCCGCCCGCGTTCAGGCCCGTCGTGCCCGTCACGTCCAGCGGACCCGTCTGCGTGATCGCCCCGCCGTTCGTCGTCACGCCGAGGTCGCCGCCCACGGTGACAGAGCCGAGGCTGAGCGGACCGTTGGAGCTGATCAGGTCAAGATTACCTTGGACGAAGATCAATCCATCGAGGGTCGCGCCAGGAGAAGAGACGATGGAAAGGTCTCCGAATACGTTCAGCTGGCCGCCGGTCTTGTTGAAACTGGCGGTCACGGTGAGATCGGTCATCATGTTGACGATGCCTCCGCTCTGCAGGTAACTGCCGATCGTCGCCGGACCTTGGCTGACAAGATCGCCTCCGGTGACGTCGAGCCCTCCGAGGGCAAGACCGCCCGAACCGATCGAAAGAGCGCCGTCGTCGAGGATCAAGGAACCGGCTCCGGACAAGGACGCCAGGGACACGGGCCCGAATTGGGCAGGAGCTACGGCCGGGGCGCCGAAACTGACGGAGGATCCCGCAGGGATGATCACATCACGGACGTTGGCGAGGTCGGGGACCGCACCGCCGGCCCAGTTCGCAGGATCGAACCAATTTCCGGTCGCGCCGCCGACCCACTGTACGGAAGCCAGCTGGGTGATGTCGGCCGTCGAGGCCTGGCTGCCGGGGGCGAAGGTGTAATTGCCGGCGTCCGCTCCCGCCAGGCTGAGGCTGCTGATGGCCACGCCCTTCCCGCTGCCGACGTTCTTGTCGGCGAACATCCCGGTGGCGCCGGTCACGCTCAGCGTGTCGCCGAAGACCTGTCCGGAAAACACGACGTTCGTCAGATCGAGCGTCGCGGACGTATTGCCATCGTAGGCTTTGCTGACCGCCTGGATACCGCTCAGGGAGAGCGGACGCGGCGCGATGACGCCGTCATGGGCGATCAAGGAAGAGGACGTGAGAAGGTAACAGCCGGCGTCGGATCCGGACAACGCCAGGTTGGTCAGCGAATACGCCACGCCGGTGCCGGCGGAACGCGAGACGTAGGCGGCGTTGCCGCCGAGGACGAGGGAATCCCCGGACAGGCCTCGGTCGAGCTTGAGCACGGCCGACGGCATCGCCGTCAGGCCATCGTAGACCTTGGCGACGCCTTCGGCGTAAGCGGAGAGGACCCGCGGAGTGACCGTCAGCTTGCCGATGAAGATGACCGGTTCGTCGGGAGAATCGGCGAGGTTTCGTCCTACCTGAGCGAAGCTGGTGGCCGTGATGTCGTAATTGCCCGGGACCAGGTTACCGGTGGAACTGACGGGGCCGCTCGCGCCGATACGGAAAGTGAACTGCCCGCCTAGTCCGTCGGTGTAAGTGTAGGAATACTGTCCCGAGTTGTAGGAGGTCCGGCTCAGGTCGTAGATCGTGCCCGAAGGGGACATGTACTGCACCGCCGTCGGATTGAGGGAGATGACGGAACCATACTCGACCACCTCGTTGCTCGTCTTCACCAGCAGGCGGTTCGCCGGCAGGATCGTGAGACCGCCAGGGACGTAGGTGAAATCGTAGTTGTTCGAGACAAGCCCCCCCGGCGTCAGCTGGTAGCTGCCGGGCAGATTAGATCCCGGAGAGGACTTGGTCACGGTCAAGCTGCCACCGAGCGAAGCGGCGGACTCGCCGGGAATGAAACCGGCATAGCTGACGCCGTTGAAGTTCGACGCGAACGTCTGCGTCACGAAATAGGCGTCGTCATTGGCCGTGACGGTCAAGGCGCGCTTGGTGATGACGCCGGCGCCATCTTGCCAGACCATGCGGTAATTGGCGGCATCGGCTCCGCTGATGGCGACGCTGCCACGGACGACGCCCACGGAACCCGCGTCGGGCGAGGCGAAAGCGGCCGTGCCGACGACGTTGACCGAATCACCGGACACCAGCCCCTGGACGGAGCCGTAGGAGGAGGAACCGGGCAGCGAGGTGGTGCCGTCGTAAGGTCGGGTCACGCCGGTGACGCCACGGACGACAAGCGATGCCTGGCTGATCGTCGCCGAGGCGCTCGCGACGGAGGTGCCTAACACGTAGTTGGAGGCATCAGCACCGCCGAGCACGATGCCGCTGATGGTGACAGCTTTTGCGACGCCGACGTTCTTGTCGGCGAAGGCACCGACGGCGGACAGCACCGAGACGTCGTCGGAGCCGAAGCGTCCGGGGAGGACGGCTGCGGAGGCATCGATGGCGGCGGTCGTGTTGCCGTCATAAGACTTGTCGGCAGCCACAAGGCCTCCGACGGCGGCGATGGTCGCCGGCGAGATCACGGCGGTCGCGGTAGGCTGCAACGTGAAGCTGTAGTTGGCGGCGTCCTGGCCGATGACCGAGATGGCCAACGTGACGGGCTTGGCGACGGGATTGCCCACGATGTCCAGCTGGACGTTCTTGTCGGCGAAGGCTCCCGAGGCGGTCAGACCGAGGTCGTCACCGGCCACGGCCCCCAGCCGGACGAAGTCCACGCCGAGGGTCGAGACCGCGACGGCGGCGGTTCCATCATAGGTCTTGGAGGCGGCGGTGACGCCGGACACGACGAGCGAACGAGGCGTGATGGAGGCCGTGGCGGTGACGGTGAGTCCGGGCTGGAGGACGTAATCGGCGGCGTCAGCGCCGACCAAGGCGACGTTGCCGATGACCACGTTCTTCGCGGTGCCGACGTTCTTGTCGGCGAAGGCGGCCGTGAGGCCGGAAGCCAAGGAGACCTGATCCGCGCCGAACCTGCCGACGAGGGACGCGAAGGAAGCGCTGACATCAGCCTGGGTGCCGCCGTCGTAGACCTTGTCGGAGACCGCCAGACCGGAGACGCCGGTAATCGTGGCCGGAGTGATGTTCGCCGAAAGCGACCCGTATGTCGCTCCCTGAGTCAGCTCGTAGTTCGCGGCCGAAGCGCCGCCCAAGGTCATGCCGCCGACCGTGACGGCGCGCAGACCGACATGCCTCGAGTCGAAATCGGCCTGGTAGGCGGCGATCGAAAGATCGTCCCCGGGCAGCAATCCGGCGAAGGCCGGAGCGCTGGTGACGAGCGAGGCGGCCGTCGTTCCGTCATAGGTACGGTCCTGGGCCGAAAGGCCGGCGACGGACGTGATGGCTCGACGGGTGATGTTCCCGAGCAATGACGTGGTGGTGCTGGCAAGCTGGTAGTTGCCAGCATCGGCTCCGCCAAGGGAGAGATTGGAGACGGCGACGGGCTTGCCTATGCTGGCGTTAGCGTCCGCGTAGGACGCACTCCAGGTCGTCAACGTCAGCACGTCCCCGCCGACCTTGCCAGCGAAGCTCGCACCCGAGGCGTCGAGCGTGGCGGCGACGCTGCCGTCGTAGGCGCGGGAGACGACGGTCAAGCCTTCGACCGCGGAGACAACGCGGGGCGTGATCGTGGCGGTGGCGGCCGAGCTGGCCGTCGTCAGGTCGTAATTGACGGCGTCCGCGCCACCGAGGACGAGGGAGCCGATCTGGACGGTCTTGGCGACGCCGACGTTCTTGTCGATGAAGCTGCCTTGGGCGTTGGACACGCCCAGATCGTCGCCAGGGAGCATGCCGGCGAGAATCGCGCCCGTGAGCGTGAGCTGGGCGGAGAGGCCCCCGTCATAGACCTTGTCCGCAGCGGCGATTCCGGTGACGGAGGCGATGGCGAGAGGCGTTATCTTGGCGGAAGCGAGCGCCTGCGGGGTGACGGCATAGTTGCCGACATCCGCACCGCCGAAGGCGTAGCTGATCACGACCGGCTGCGCCAGGACGACGCCGCTGCCGTCGCGCACGACATTCTTGCCGCGGAAGATCGCGGCGGGCGTGACGGTCAGGTCGTCGCCGGAGACGAGCCCGAGAGCGGCCCAGTCGACATTCGCGAGGGTGACCACGGCGGCGGTCTGGCCGTCATAGGCCTTGTCGAGCGCCTGGACGCCGGCCATGACCAGTGACCGCGGAGAGATGGAAGCGCGGGCCGAGCCGCCGCTGGCGGCGGCGTCGAGGACATAGTTGGCGGCATCCGCGCCGGTGATGGCCAGTCCGCTGATGGAGACGTCGTGGGTTCCGACGTTGCGACTGGCGAAGGCGGCGACGTAGCCGGTCGGGACGATGGCGAGCGCGTCGCCCGGGACGAGTCCCACGAAGCCGACTTCGGAGAAATCAAGCCCGGCGGCGGTCTGGCCGTCATAGACCTTGTCCAAGGCCTTCACTCCGGTGACGGAACTGATGGTCCGCGCGCTGATGTCGGCCTGGATCTGGCCGACCACGGTGGCGCCGGCGACGAACTGGTAGTTGCCGGAAGCCGGACCGACCAAGGAGAGCGAGTCGATCGAGACGGTCTTGCCGGTCCCGACGAACTTGTTCGCGAACGAACCGGTCGCCTCGGCTGCCGCGACGGAGTCGCCGGCCAGGATTCCTCCCAGCGTGATGCCGGTGACGCTGATCGAGGCGTTCGCGGTGCCGTCATAGGTCTTGTTGGCGGAAACGGCCCCGTCGACGGTGGTGAGCGTGCGGCGGGCGATCGTCGCCGGGGTGACGGCGAAGGTCGCCGCAGGTGCAAGCACGTAGTTCGCGGCGGAAGCGCCGCCGAGGGTCGCGCTGCCCACGGCCACTTCCCGGAGGCCGGCGGAAGCGGAAGCGAATTCGGCCGAGTAGGCCGAGAGCGTCAGGGAATCTCCGGCCAGCAGGCCGGCATACTGCCCGGCGCCGAGGTTCAGGCCGGCGGCCGTCGTGCCGTCGTAGACGCGATCGACTCCAGCGAGTCCGCTGACGGCCGTGATGGTGGCGGGCAGGATCGTGGCGGTGATGGGCGCGACCACGACGTTGCCGGCCAGGACATAATTACCTTGGTTGATGACCAGCGAGCCGAGGGTGACGGCTTTGCCGACGCCGGCGTTGGCATCCGCGAAGACGGCCTGCGAACCCGAGAGGTTGATGGCCTCGCCTGCCAGCAACCCGTCGAAGGTCGCGGCGGTGGCGTCCAGCTGGGCGGCGACGGTGCGATCGTAGACCTTGTCAAGGGCGCGCAATCCGGAGACGGAAGTGACCTGTCGCGGCGTGATAAGACCGGTCGCAACGGACGAGACGGCGCCCGAGCCGAGCACGTAGTTCGACGCGAGACCCGTGGCGCCATCCTGCAGGGAATAGCCCGAGGCCGAACCGGATTTCGCGGACACGACTCCGGCGGCATAGGCGACATTGGCATCCGCGTAGGCACCGGAGCCGCCCGTGAGGCGCAGGGACTCCCCGTTGACGAGGCCGACGAACGAGATGGCGGAATAATCCGGCGTACCGGCCGTCGTGCCGTCATAGGACCTGGCTCCGAGGGTGATGCCGGAGACGGAGGTGATCTCGCGAGGCGAGATGTTCGCCGTGGACTGGGCGACGGTCGAACCGCTGAGTCGATAATTGCCCGCATCCGGACCGCCGAGCGCGAGCCCGGAAAAACGGACGATACGGTTATTGCCGGCGTTGGCCGTCTCGAAGGCGCCGACATAACCGGGGGCGATGTCCAATTGATCCCCGGCGAAGACGCCCTGGAAGGTGACCGAACTCGGTGACACCTGGGCGTTGGTGGTACCGTCGTAAGTCTTGTTCGCGGCGGCCAGGCCGACGATCTGGGTGATCGTCGCGGGCGTGATCTCGGCCGTCAGGGCCGGGATCGTCGGCGAGGCGACGACGTAGTAATTGGCGGCGGAGGCGCCCGCGAGCGTCACGCCGGTCACGGTCAGAGCGCGGATGCCGACATCCTTCTGGCTGAAGGCCATCGACAAGGAGCCGATTTCGACGGAATCGACAGGCAGGACGCCGGTCAAGGAAGCCGCGCTCCAATCGGCGGTGGCCGCCGTGGTCCCGTCATAGACCTTGTTGGAAGCGGCCAGTCCGACGATGCCGGTCAGTCCGCGCTTGGCGACGTCGGCCGTGCCATTGAAGGAGGAATTGGCCAGGACATAATTCGAGGCTTTGCCGGTCGCGTCGGCCAGGACATAGCCGCCCACGGTGAACGCCCGTCCGGCGCCGGCATCGGCGACGGCGAAGGCCGCCGAGGCGCCGCGCACGTCCAGCGTCTCGGAACCGACGAGGCCGCTCAGCTGGCTGGAGGCGACGACGGCCTGAGTGGTGCCGTCATAAGTCTTGGCGCCCAGGGAGAAAGAAGCCGAGATCTGCTTGGGCGTGATGGCGGCCCGAGCGGTCGGGTTGACGAACTGGTAATCCGACGCGAAGAACCGGAGGACGATGTCGTCGGCGGTGCCAGGCAGAAGGTCGGGGCCGTTCAGGGTGCGGCTGCCGTCGCCGAGCAGGCCCGAACCGGTGACGAGCTTGCCCAACGCGGCGTCGGCGTCCGCAAAGGTAGCGATACCTGGGACGAAAGCGATGCTTTCGCCGGCCACGAGACCGGAGTCGGCCACGCCCGAGACGGCGACCAGGCTGGTCCCATAGTTCGTCGTGCCCGCAGTGACGCCACCGTCATAGGTCTTGTCCGCCGAGGAGAAGCTGTTGATGGCGACCTGACGACGGGCGATGGTGGCGGCGATGGTCTGGGTCGGCGACACCGTGTAATTGCCAGCGTCGGTCCCGCCGAGGGCGATGCCGGAGATCGCGACCTGGGTCGCGCCGGCAGCGAGCACCGCGCCTTGGCCGTCGAGCTGAGTGGACACGTGGCTCGAATCGAACAGCGCGGAAACGTTGGACACCGTGAGGACGTCGCCGGCGACCTGGCCGGCGGCGACCAGGTCGGCCGCCACGACGGCGTTCGCGGTGCCGTCATAGGTCTTCTGCTGGACGGAGTAGACCGAGCCCAGCGACTTCTTCGCGATGTCCGCGGTGCCAGCGGTGACGAACGAGTAGTTGGCGCTGTCCGCGCCGGAGAGCGTGACGCCATTGAGCGTCAGCGTCTTGCCGAGGCCGGCGTTCTTGTCCAGGAAGGCCAGCTGTCCGCTGACATCGAGCACGTCGCCACCAAGCTTGTTCTGGATGACGAACGAAGCGCCCGGGGCCGTCTGGGTCGTGCCATCGTAGACCTTGCCGGCGCCGGTGGCGGATACCTGCAGGACCCTCGGCGAAACCGCGAGGGAACCCGTCAGCGCGAGGTTCGGCTGGAAGTTGCCGCTGGCCACGAGCCCGGAGGGCGCAAGGGCGTATGAACCGACGCGGAGCGAGCCGGCGCCGCTGTAAGCCGGAGCGAGCGGGACGATCGTGAAGGTGGAAGTGGCGTTGCTTCCGTCGGTGACCGTGGCGATGTTGCCGACGACGGAGACGGCGACATTGGTCGGATTCGTGTCACCCGGGAAGAGGTACTGGGCGGAAGCCGAATAGACCGGCGAAGAACCGTAGACGGTCGGCGCGGCGTTGATGCGCACCAGCAGCGAATCGGCCGGGGTGATGGTGTAATCCCCTCGCACGAAGGTGATCGCGTAGTTCGAAGCCGTCGCGCCGGAGGGCACGAGCGTTCCCGCATGCGATCCGGCCGATTCGGGACCGCCGGCGCCGTAAAGACCGGGGGCGAGGTCGCGCGACACCGTCGCCGGCGTCGTCAGGACCGTGTCGGTCTCGCCATTGACGAAGCCCGCGTAACGGACGCCCGCGTAGCCGGCTCGATCCGCCTTGGTGACGAACTTGGCGTCAGCCACGGCGGTGATGACTAGGGCGGCCGGGGTGATCTGGGCGACCTTCTGGACCTGTGCCAGCGGCAGGACATAATTGGAGGCCAGACCGGCCAGGACGGGCGTTCCTCCGACCAGGTCGTAAGCGTCACGGAGCGTGGCCGGCACCGTCGCGGTGCGTGCGCCGACATCCGCGACGTCGAAGGTGGCCGGCGCGAGCGAATAGTCGACACGCTCGCCGGGGACGAAGCCGGCCAGGACGCCGCTGGACGTAACCGTCGCGGTCAGCAACCCATCATAGACCTTATCGGCGACGGCGAGACCGGCGAACGTCAGCGCCTTGGGCTCGATGATCCCGTTGCCGGTGAACGTACGGCCTTGGGAGAAGCGATAGCCGTAGACGGGCTTGCCCGCCGCGTCGATGGTCTGGAAACCGATGCCGTCGAGGGTCACCTGACGGGCGCCGGCATCCTTGGAGGCGAACGTCGACGTCGCGCCCGACTGCAGCGCCAGGCCGGAGACCTGGTCTCCGGAGACGAGATTCGCCGCGCTGAAATCAAACCATTCGGTCCGGATGGGGCTTCCGTTGACGGTAGCGGTCACGAGGCCGTCGTAGGTCTTGGTGAAGGTCCCGGTGAACGAGACCGGGCCCATGACGGGTGAGGCGGAATAGATCAGGCCGTTGCCCGTACCGAGCACGGTCGAGCCATAAGCGGCGTCATACTGCTTGAAGTCATGTCCCAGCGTTCCGACGACATCCGTGGTCGGGTCGACGCTCCAGAGCAGCCAGCGACCTCCGGGGGCCTGCAAGGTCCCTCCGTTGTTGGCGAACCCACCGACGACGAGGTTGAGGGCGCCCATGCCCGCGGAAGGGTCGGAGCCGGCGGCGGATAGGTTCGCGCCGCTGGCCAAGGTCAGGACGCCGCCCGCGACGATGCTCGCGCGGCCGTCGTTGCCGGAGGAGCCGGCGGACAAGGTGACGGCCTTGTTGATGGCCAGGGCGCCGGAGGCGGTCAGGCTGAGGTACCCCTGGCCGGAGACCAGGTTGTCGAAGGCGAAGGAACCCGCGCGGTTGACCGTCAAGGAAGTTCCTGCGGCCAGCGTGACTTGCGCCGAACCGAGGTCACCCGTCGCCGAACCTGCGCCGACGGCGAGGGCGCCGCCTTGGACCTGGACGAGGCCGGCGCTGCTCAAGGCGACGCTGCCGCGGATGGTGAGCGTGCCGGTGCCGGCCTTGGTGAATGTGCCGGTGCCATAGACCTCCGGCGTGAGCTCGAAGCTGGAATTATCGCCACCGAGGATGAGTTCGCTCGCGAGGTGGATCTTGCCCGTGCCGGCGACCCGGTGGACGGTCTCGGTGTGGCCGTTCAGGAAGAACTCCGCCCCGGAGGCCACGGTCAGCAAGGATGCGTCGGGGATGGCTTCATCCGCGCCGAGCCGCAACAGTCCGGCTTCGACGGTGGTCGAACCGCCGTAGACGTTCGCTCCGGACAAGGTCAAAGTGCCCGTGCCGGACTTCGCGAACGAGCCCTGCCCCTGGATCACGCCCGCCATTTCCGAAGAGGCGCCGCTGGCGCCGGCCGTCAGGACCTTCCCGGCGTCGATCTGCACGACCGAACCGGAAGCGCCGGCGAGCGAACCAATCGTGTCCGAAGCCGCGACACGATAGCCGGCACCGGAGGAGACCGAGACCGCCGTCGCGTCGGAGAGGGTGCCCGTGACCGTCAGCGTGCCGCCGAGGACCGTGGTCGCCCCCGTGTACGTCGCATCGGATGACAAGGTGAAGACGCCGCTGCCTTCCTTGGAGAGGGAACCTTGCCCGATGACCAATCCCGCCATCGTCGTGGTGGCGTTGGTGCCGCCCATCCGCAAGGTCGCACCGGCGACCAGGACCAAGGTAGAGCCGCCGGCTCCCGACAGGGAACCGATGGTATCAGAAGCCGCCGCGCGGTAGGCAGTCCCTGAAAGCAAGGTGACGGACGTGGTGTCGGCCAGGCTGCCGGAGACGACCAGCGTTCCGGCGGCGACCGACGTGGCCCCGACGTAGGTGTTCGCTCCCGAGAAGGTCTGCTGACCGGACCCGGTCTTGCGGAATCCGCCGGCCCCGCTCATCGCTCCGCCGTAGACGGTATTCGTCCCGTCGCCGGCCGAAAGGATCACGCCGGAAGACAGGACGACGGAACCGGCGCCCTGCAGGAGCCGGATCGTATCGGTCACACGGACGTCGTAAGTCGCGCCGTTGTCGACCGTGACGCCGCTGACATCCGCGAGGGTGCCCGTCGTGAGCGTGAGGGTGCCCGCGCGGACCAAGGTGTCGCCGAGATAGGTCTGGGCGGCGGACAGCACCGTCTCGCCGGTGCCATCCTGGGAGACGGAACCCGTGCCGGAGATCACGCCGGTGAAGGCATACTGATTCGAACGGGCGAAGCTCAGGGAGGCGTCGTTGACGATGTCGCCGACGACGGAACCGGCCGCCGAACCGGCGCCGGCGCCGAGACGCAGCACGCCTTCTTCGATCGTGGTGCCGCCGGAATAGACGTTGGCGCCCGAAAGCGAGAAGGTGCCGGCGCCGATCTTCACCAGCGCGCCCTGCCCGGAGATCGTCCCGGCGTACACGGTGTCGGTCCCGAGGAAGCCCGTGGTGAGGGTCTTGCCGTTTGCCAGCAGGACGGTGGAATCCGCCGAACCGGCCAGGGAGCCGATGGTGTCGGTGGCGAGGGCCTCGTAACGGCCCGTGTTGAGGACGGAGACCGCCACCCGGTCGGCCAAGGTGCCGCTGACGCGAAGCGTTCCTCCGGAAGCGGTCGCCGCTCCGGTGAAGGTGTTCGCGGCGGAAAGTTCGAGGACGCCGGTGCCCAGCTTGGTCAGGCCGCCTGCGCCGTCCACGATGCCCGCCATGACGGTGTCGGTATCGAGACCGCCCGAGGAGAGCGTCACTCCGGAGGCCAGCAGGACCTTGGAGCCGACGGCCCCGGCGAGGGAGCCGATCGTGTCGGTCGCGCGCGCATCATAGATCGCGTCGGCGGAGACGGTCACGGCGCTCGCGTCGCCAAGCGTACCGGTGAGACGCAAGGTGCCCGCCTCTACGAAGGTCGCGCCATCGGCGACGGAGGCGCCGGCCAGCACCTGGGTGCCGGTGCCGATCTTATGGATGACGATGCCCCCTGCCCCGTCGTCGATCGAGCCGGAGAAAGTCCCTCCGCCGCCGGCCGAACCCATGAAGAAGCCGCCGCTGGCCGAGGAGCCGGTGCGGACGATGGAACCCGCGCCGAGGAGCGCGTCGACGTAGACGTCGGTGGCGTTGGTGTAGAAATCAAGCTTGGCGCCGCTGAGGATCTCCAGCGAGGCCTGGTTCACCCAGGAGCCGTCGGCCGCCTTCCAGCGGCTGCTCGCCCCGTTGTCGAGGCGCAGCTCGCCGGCCAGGACGCGGATGAGGCCGTCCTTCGACATCCGGATCGTGCCGCCGTTGGGCCCATAGAGATAGGAGACGGAGGAACCGGAAGCCGCGTTGCGCGCGAGCGTGCCGGCGCCGGTGTAAGTGATGCCGGACGGATGGCTGAAGGTGGCGAGGGAGGCGGCGAGCTCGAGCGTCGCGCCGGAGGCGATATCGACGGAGGCGGTGGCGGTCTGGGAGCCCGCGAAGACCAGCTTGCCCGCGGAGACCAAGGTCGCCGGACGATAGGTGTTCAGGTTGCTCGTCAGGGTGGTCGTCCCGGAGCCGGCCTGGACCAAGGCGCCGACCGAACCGTCACCGACGATCTTCTGGGAGACCGAGTAGGCGGCGGACAGGTCGAACACGAGCGTGCCGCCCTGCAGGCGGACTTCCGTGCTGGAGGAGCCCAGCGCGCCGGTGGTCCCGCCGGCGCCGATGCGCAAGGTGCCGGCGTTCACCTGCGTGACGCCGGAATAGGTGTTGGCGCCGCTCAGCACCTGCGTGCCCGAGCCGACCTTGATGAGGTTCTTCACCACATGACCGGCGCCGGCGTTGAGGTCCTTGATGACGCCCGAGAACGTGCCGCTGCCATCGGCGACGCCGACGGTGGGGCTGGAGCTGAGGCCCGAATAGCCCGCGTTCCAGGTGCCGGCGCCCAGCAGGGCATCGACCACGACATCCGCCTCGACGCTGCTGAAGGTGGCGCCCGCGGAGATCTCCAGCGAGGCCTTGTTGTTCGTCCAGGTCTCGTTCGCGTAGCTGCCGGCGGTGAAATCACCGGCCGCCACCTTGATCAGGCCGCCCGGGGTCAACGCGAAGGTGGCCGCGCTCTGCGGCCAGCGGAGGGTGCCCGCGCCGGTCTTGAGCAACGTGCCGTTGCCGCTGAAGGAGAGGTCGAAAGCCAGGTCGGCGGTACCCGAGCCGACGTTGAACTCGAGCACGCCCCGCGTGCCGGCGACGCTGTCGGCGTTGAGGGTGATGCCGGAGGTGCGCGGCGAGACGTTCCCGGAACCGTTGGTGAAGAAATCGAAGGCCAGGGTGCCGTCGTTGACCGTGGTGCTGCCGCCGTAAAAGGACGGATTCGTCGTGTTGAGCAGGCGGAGCGTGGCCGGTCCGGCCTTGACGATGTTGAGCTTGGAGGTGCCCGGCGTGCCTGCCTTGTCGCGCACGTTGCCCGTGAAGGAGACGTCCTGCGTCTGCGTGATCGTCAGCGTCCCGTTGGCGAAGGTATCCAGGTTCCAATGGTTCTGGATGTTCGCGCGCCAATTGTTGGTGTTGCCGCCCAGCAGGATGTTGCCGATCACCTGGGTGGTGCCCATGATGTTCGTCTCGGCCCAGCCGGTGGAGCGGCTGTCGAACACGAGGTTGACGTTCGCGCCGAGCTGGTTGTTCGCCCCGAACTCCAGGAAGGCGTCGGCGCCGTTGACCTGCGAGATGATCGAGATGCTGCTCGTGGCCGCGGTGTTCGTGTAAAGCGCCCGTCCGGAGGGGTTGGCGAGGCGCAGGCGCCCCGAGATCAGGTTCGTGTAGCCGGTGTAGCTGCTGGAGCCGGTGAGCGTGACCAACGAGGCCGTGCTGTCCGTGGTGCTGGGGTTGAAGGCGCGGAACTCCAGGCCGAAGGAACCGCCGGACTCCGAGATCGTGCTGGCGATGCTGACGTTCGCGTTGGTGCTCCACATGCCGATCCGGGCGTTGCCGGTGAGCACGATCTCGCCGTTCAGCTGCAGGGTGCCGTTGTTGTCGAGACGGAGCGCGCCGAGACCGTTCACGCCTTTGTTGGTGGCGGCGGCCTCCAGCCAGCCCTCGCCCTCCAGCCGGATGCGGCTGCCGATCGTCGGCGAGCTCGGGAACCAGAGCTGGCCGCCTTGCTTCACGATGACCCAGGGATTGTTCGTGCCGATGTTGGCCTGGGCGTCGACCCGGAGACGGGCCTTGTCCACCGTGATGGTGGCGTCGCGTGAGATGCTGTTGACGCCGTTGTAGTCGTAATGGCTCTGGCCGGAAAGCCCCGTGCCCCGGAACGTGACGTTGCCGTCGCCGGTGATGTCGTGGTTGATGCTGACGTCGTTGTTCCGGAAATACTCCAGGCTGCCGTCGCGACCGAGGGTGACCGTATTGCGGGCGTCGAGGGAACCGACGCCGGCGCCGGCGCCGATCTGCAGCACGCCTTGGTAGATGGCGAGGCCGCCGGTGTTGTAGGTATCGGTCGTGATGGTGAGCCGACCGGTGCCGTATTTCTCGATGCGCAGGGAAGGCTTGGTCCCTCCTGAGGTCGGGGTGGAATTGCTGTCGACGCCGTTGCTGGCCCGCCACGCGTCGCGCAGGTAGCCGCTGTAGGTCAGGTCCGTCCGCTGGTTGATGATGAGGGTGGCGGCCCCGATCCCGGTGTCATGGGCGGCGGACTCGACGTTCTGCAGCACGGCCCAATTGGGATTCCGTCCGGTCGAGATATTGCCGATCGTCTGGGTCGTGCCGCGGAGGGTGAAATAGGCGAAGGGGTTCGCGGTGTCGAAGGTCACGTCGACGTCCGCCCCCATCTGGTTGCTGGCGCCGAACTCGAGCTGCGCCCAGACATTGGGAAACACCCAGTTGGTGCTGTTCACGTCGTGGCCGATCACGACCTCGCCGCCGCCGGCCCCGGCGTAGAGCGCGGGTCCCGAGGGATTGGCGAGCTTCAGGATGCCGTCGCTGACATAGGTCTTGCCGGTGTAGGTATTGGCGCCGGAGAGCGTGAGCCTTCCCGGGCCCCACTTCTGGAAATAGAAGCTTCCGCCCTCCTCGGAGATAGTGCCCGAAAGGATGCCGCGGCCGGTGTCGCCCCAGATGCCGAAACGCGTGTTGCCGGTCAGGACGGCGCTGCCTGCGAAGTCGGCGCCGTTGTCGATGCGCATCGCCCCGAGCTGGCCCGCGCCCTCGAGCCAGCCGTTGCCGGCCAGGTAGACAAGGTTCGTGAGCGAGCGGGTGGCGTAACGGCCGAGCGACCCGTCCAGGAACAGCTGGCCGGTGCTCTCGACGCGGATGACGCCGGTGCCGAAGGCCTGCGGGTCCGGGACGTTGAGACGCACCTGCGCCTTGGCCACCGCGGTGCCGGTGAAGCTCGGACTGGCGTTGTCCAGGTAATAGCCGCCGACGCCCGAGCCACCGGGGCTGGTGAACTCCACCCGGCCGGCGCCGCTGAAGGTGTTTTCGACCGCTTCGTTGCTGCCGTTGCGGTAGAATGTGACGAGCGATCCGCTGGCGACCGAGATGTCGCCGAAGATGTAACCCGTCGAGCCGGAGGCGTTGCCGATGCGCAACGAGGCGTTGTTGCGGACGATCGTCTGTCCCGTGAAGGAGTTGTTGTTCTGCAACGAGACGAGGCCGGCGCCTTCGACGATGAGGGTGCCGGCGCCGCTGACCACGCCGGCCAGGGCCTGGGGAGAGGAACTGGCGAAGCGGAGGGTCGAGCCGGCGGCGACGGAGACGGCGCCGGTCAACGTCCCGGAGTTGAACTGCGCGGAAGAGAGCACCGAGAAGGTGCCCGCGCTGACCGTCAGCGATCCGCGGAAACCATGGTTGATCGCGGCATCGAGGGTGAAAGTCCCCGTTCCGACCTTGGTGATGCCGCCGACGAGGTTGGTGACCGTGCCCGCGAAGGTGGAGGTCGCGTTGTTCTCTCCGACCACCAAGGTCGGGAGCGTCGCGTTGGCATAGCTGGCGCCGGTCACCGTGCCGGAACCCGTGAGATTACGGATCCGATACTGGGGAAGGTCCCACAGGTCGAACGTGGTCCCGGCGGCGACCTGCACGTCCACCTTGTTGTTGGTGGAGGTATCGTTCCAGCCCCAGCCGAAATAGACCCTGCCCTCCCGCACGTCGATCAAGGACCCCGCCGAAAGGGCCCAGGTGTCGGCGTCGTCGGTGCTGAGGCCGAGGGTCGCGCTGCCCTTCTTGATGATCGTGCCGCCGCCGGTCCAGTTGACCCCGGCGCCGCCGGTCCAGAACCCTCGCTGCGATCCGGTGAGGTTTCCGTCCGTCCCCCCGCCCGTCCAGCTGGTGGCTCCCGTGTCGAATTCGAGGACCGAGCCACTGGCGATGTTCATCGTCGTGGTCTGGGATGTTCCGCCCGTGATCTTGAGGGTGCCGGCGAGGATGTCGGTGCGACCGGTATAGGTGTTGTTGCCGGAGAGCGTGACCGCGCTGTTCGCGCCATCGATCAGGAGATTGCCGCCCGTGCCGCTGATCGCGCCCGACAAGGACTGCGTGCCGCCCGCCTTGTAGCGCAAGGTCGACCCATTGCCGAGGCTGATGGCCCCGGCATAGGCGCCGCCGCCAAGATTACCGCCCGGAAGAATCTCCAGGTCGCCCGCGCTCACCGTGATCGAACCACTCAGGAGGGTGGCCCCGGCCAAGGCCAAAGTGCCACTGCCACTTTTGCTGAGGCTGCCAGTTGTGGTAGGCGTGCCACCGCTGAAGGTGAGGCTACCCGAGGGTAGGTCGATCGTGGCGCTGCCGCCGGCGCCGATGCTGAAGCCTCGGTTGGAGGTGGCCGCAGCAGAGCCGGTGTAGCGGAGCGAGCCACCGTTGAACAGCAGGTTGGCTGCATCAGCCGTGGAGGCACCGAGCGCTGAAGGGGCCCCAGCATTAGCCACGCTGCTCACCGCCAATACGCCTTGCGCGATGCCGGTGCCACCGGCGTAGGTATTGAGGCCTGAGAGGGTGAGGGTGCCGCTCCAGGTTTTCCAGAGGCGGCTCGTGGCGGCCCCGGAAATCACGCCGGTGATGGAAGCAGACTCGCTGCTGCCATAGACGCCGACATCGGCATCCGCCGTGAGCGCGACGGTGCCAGCCCATGAGGCCCCGTTCGCCAAGCGCAGGGCACCCAGGCGGCCGGCTCCTTCGTTCCACCCCTGGCCAGCGATGCTCAGCGCCGTGGTGATCGCGGTGGTGGTGTACACGTAGACACCGGAGCCGCTGGACACATCCAGCGTCGCCGTGCCGAGGCCTGCAGCCGTACCGAGCTTGAGACGGGCATTGTCGCCTAAGCGCATCTCGCCGCTGAAGCTGGGGTTGGCGCGGGTGAGGTCGAAATCGCCGACGTTGATCGTGTTGATCCCTCTGAGCTGGACAATGCCCTGGCCCGCCAGCTCGGGTGTCACCGTCAGGGACATGTCGTTGACGTAGGTGAACGTACTACCGGCGTTCACCGTCACCTTGGTCAAGCCCAGCGTCGTGTTGCCGTTCGCGGAGGGATCGTCGTCGATGTTATAGACGAACTCGCCGGCGTTCACCGTCAAGGTGCCGCCTTGAAGATGATTGGGGTGCGACGAGGACGTCTTGAACACCAGCGCGGCGCCGCCGTTCTTGACGAGATTGAGCACGGAACCGGATCCGTTATAACTGCGGCGGAACGACCCGGTGTAGTTCGCGTGGGTGGTTTGCGTGACCGTCAGCGTGCCGGACTGGTTGTTGGAGGTGTTCTGGTGCTGGATCACGTTTCGGTAGTGCCCGCCCTGGTCGAACAGATTACCGATCGTTTGGCTCGTGCCGTTGAGAGAGAATTCGTTGAAAAATCCTGCTGAATACGACGTGCCATCGAACCACACGTTCACGTTGGAACCGAGCTGGTCGTCCCGCAGGGTCTGCAATCCCACGAAATGGCTCCCGGCACTGTAGGAACCCGTTGAGTTGTCGTTATTGATCCGCACCGTGCCCGTGGTGCCGTTGTATAAAGCGGGTCCGCTGGCGTTGTTGAGTAACAAACGACCGCCGCGGATCACGGTGTCGCCGCCGTAGGTATTCGCGCCCGTGAGCGTCAGGCCGTAGTAGCCGGTCTTCTCCAGGCCGAAACTGTTCACGCCGTCGTCGATTACCCCGCTGATGGCGAGGTGGCCCGCGCCGCTGGTGTGGATGCGGGCATCGTTGGCCAGGGTGATCGGCCCGCTGAGGGTGACGAGGTTGCTGGAAGAATGGCGGATGGCTCCCATCTGCGAGCCGTCCGGCTCCCTCCAGCCGCTGCCGGCCAGCCGGATGGGCGCGGAGAAGGTGCCGCTCGCGGCTCCGGAGAAGAACAGCTGGCCGCCGGTTCGCACATCGATGGTGGAGGCGTTGCCCAGGGTGCCGCCGGTCGACACGTCAAAGCGCGCCTTGTCGACCACCACCGTGCCGGCGGCCGTGAGGGCATTGGTGCCGGTATAGGTGAAGGACGACTGCCCATTGGCGCCCGTACCCTTCAGGATCACCGTGCCCGAACCGCTCCAATTGTTGGCGATGGAATAGGGATTGGTGCTGCGGAAATAGGTGAGTGTTGTGCCAGCAGCAAGGCTCACGGGGGCTGAACCGATCCGGCCATGGTACGATCCATTGCCGACGGTGACGGTGCCGCCCTGCACATCGAGCCCGCCGGTGAAGTTCACGCCGTCGTCCGTCGTGGACGTTTGCAGGAACAGCAGATCCCCGGACCCCTGCTTCACGATCTTCAGGGAATTGGTGGTGCCGTTGTCATTTCGATCGCGCACATACGCATTCAAAATTGAATCCCCATTGCCTGTGAGGGTGAGGGTGCCCTGGCTGCGGCCGCTCACGACCGAACCGTCCAATCCGATGTTCTGCAGGACAAGCGAGCCTTGGGTGGTGCTCGAACCGCTGATGATCTGCTTGAGCGATTGATTCGTTCCGCGCAGGTCGAGATGGGTCCAATTACCAATGGCATTCCCCGTCGTGAGCACCAAGCCATCGGCGAACTGGTTGTCGCGCATCATGCGCAGGTTGGACTGGGCTGTCGTGTTGTTGCCCAGGGTGATGTTGGTGGCGATCGCCGGCCCACCGGCGGAATTCAGCCACACGGTGCCATTCTCGAGCGTGAAACCACCCGTGAAGGTGTTGGCGCCGCTGAGCGTGAGCTCGCCGCTACCCGCTTTCACGAAGCGCCCGCCGCCCGACATCACGCCGGAGTAGGTTGTCGTGGCGCTGTCGTCGGAGGTCAGCGTGAAACCCGTGAGGATCTGCACATTGCCCCCGCCTTGCAGATAGGCGATCTTGTGGGTATTGGCGGCGATGTAGGTCGCCCCCGTGAGCACCGTGGTTTCGGTGCCGTCACCGGCGTTGGCATACTGGGTGCCGCTCACCTTCAAGGTGCCGGCGTACACGATGGTCGGCCCGTAATACGTGTTGCCCGAGCTTAGCTCCAGCTGCCCCAGGCCAGATTTGATCAGCGTGCCGGAGGTTCCGTTGGTGTTGATCGGCACGGAAACGAGGGCCGAGGCGTTTTGCGCCACGTCAAAGGTGATACTGGGGCCATCGTTGCGGAGCCTCAGATCGCCTGATCCGCCGCGGAGAACCTCGGAGGTGGCACCCGGTGTCGCCGGTGCCTTGATCGTGAAGGTCAGGCCCATCACCTGCGTGTTACTGCCCACGTAGAACCTGCCCCCGGTCATCTCGACCGTGAAGTTATTCCACATGTGCTGCTGAAGGGAGTTGTCAGCCCGGCCAACCTGCCCGCCTTCGTTGACGGTGATCGCCTCGATGCCGGAGTTCGCGAGATAACCGAAGGAGTTGGCCACGCCCCAGTCGAGGATGCCGCCGTTGTTCACGATCACCCGACTGGTGTTCAGGGTGCCGGCGCCGCTGGAGCTGTCGAAGCGGTTCAGGTACAAGCTCCCGGCGTTGATCGTGGTGGTCCCCGTGTAGTCGCTCCAGTTCGTGAAGGTGAGCGAACCGGTGCCGTTCTTCACCAGGCCCCCCGTGCCGCGGATGTTGCCCGCGTAGGTGCCATTGCTCGCCTGATTGAGCGTGAGCGTGCCGCTCCCCAGCTGGATGGAGCCGCCTGTTCCCGTCAGCTTGCCCATGGAATGGCTGAAGCTGTTGAGGTCGAGCAGGCCGCCGTTGACGATCAGATCGCCGCCGGACGGGAGCCTGCCGGCTCCGGAAAGGAACAGCGTGCCGGCGTTCACCTGCGTGACGCCGGAATAGGTGAGCTGGTTGGTGAACGTCTGCTGGCCGGATCCTTGCGTCTTGGCGATGGAACCCTGTCCCTGGATCACCCCGGCGAACGTGCTGTTGCCTCCGTCGCCCATCGTCAAGGTGGCGTTGTTGCTGAGGTTGACCACCGTGTCGGTCGGCGTCCCGGTGTTATGCCCCAGCAGACCGATCGAGATGTTGCCGCCGATGTTCAGCGTCGTGCCGGCATCCATGCGCACATCGGATGTGACGTTGAGGCTCCAGTTCGAGCCGTTCAGTTCGAGCGTGCCGCCGCGGAGGACATAGTCGCCGAAATTGCCCTGGGCACCGGAGAAGGTCTGCTTCCCGGCGCCGGCCTTTTCGATCCACAGGTACCAATCGACCGTGCCACCAAAGGTGTAATTGGCTGCGCCGGAGGGACTGGTGATGTAGATCGCCTTGTTGCCGCCGGCGGCGTACGTGTTCTGCAGGAGGCCGAACCCGGTCAATCCGGAGACATAGATGTTCTCGGAATACGTGTTGAAGGTCGTGCCGACAAAAAGCTCGAGCACGCCTTGGTTGTTGCGCCAGTTGTCCCGGGTGTAGTTGTGGCTCACTTGACCTTGCGCGACCTGGAAGAGGCCGTCGCTGGCTAGGCTCACGATGAAGCGGCGGTCGCTCCAGCCCATCTCCAGGCTGAACGAGCCGATTTTTTGGACGGTGCCGGAACCAGTGAGGGTCAATGAGCGCCCCGCTTCGAGGTAGGTCTGGTTGCTGCCGTTGCCGGCTGACGCGTCCAGCACCAGCACGGCTCCGCTGTTCACCGTGATCGTCTGTTCGCCGTTGGCCCAGCGGAAACGGTTGGTGCCCTCGGCCGAGCCAGGCACAAGCCGCAGCGTGCCCGCTTGAACAGTTGTTCCACCGGTCATGTCGCCACGACCGTACAAGATCTGCTCCCCCGCCCCGCGTTTGACGAGGCTCCCGGTGCCGCTGATGTCGCCGCTGTATGAGCCGGAACCGCCGACATCGAAAGCGAGCGCGCCGCCGCCGGTGAGCGCGATGTTCGAGGAACCCGTCACGCCGCCGGAAGCGACACGCAATGTCACGCCGCCCGTGCCCGAGCGGGTGATCGCCGCGTTCATCACGATGCTCGTGCCCGCGTCCAGGGTAAGCAGCCCCGTCCCGCCCGCGGAGAGGGCGGAGGACACCGTGATGGTCTGGTCGGCCTGCACGGTCGCGGCGCCCCCGCCGTTGAGCGTGGTGGCCAGCGTGGCGGCGGTCGCGGCGTCGATGGTGACATTGATCGGATCGAGCAACCAGCGTCCGCCGGGCCCGACGTTCACGGTGGCGCCGGCGACCGAGAGCGACTTGCCGGATGTCTCCACGAAACCTCCCTGGGTTCCGGCCACGTCGATGCTGCCCGTCACCGTGGCGACGGAGGTCGGGTCGGCGAGGGCGGCGATGACCTTGACTTCGCCACCCTTCCCCGCCGCCGAGGCGGCGGTCGCGGAGCCGGCATGCTCGACCTTGGTCCCGCCGAGGAAGATGCGTCCGCCGTCGGACTCGATGGAGGAAGCGTCCAGGTCTCCGGCGTTCACGACCTGGGCCGCGACCGCGTTGAAAGCCTGCGCCGAAAGGACGATCTCACCGCCCTCGGCACGGATCAGGCGACGGTTCTCGACGAGCGCGTCCACGGTCGACGGCTGCACGGCCAGGGACACTCCCGTCTTCGCGTCATCGAAGGTCAGGGCGAAGGCGTCGCCGGCGGCGAGCGTGACCGACCCGCCGCGCGCGAAGATGAAGCCGGCGTTGCGGACTTCCGGCGCCATGAGCGCGATGAAACCGCCGTCGCGGGCGAGCAGGGTGCCCTCGTTCACGACGGAGCCGCGCGCGGAGCCGCGGCGGAAGACGTCGCGTCCGGACATGAAATCCCCGTCGGCGATGTCGGCGGTGGTCGCCAGCAGCCCGCCGACCTCCACGGAGGAGCCGGGCGCGAAATAGACCCCGTTGGGATTGACGAGATAGATCCGTCCGTTGGCCGTCAGGTTGCCGAAGATCCGGCTGGGGTCGGCCCCGATGACGCGGTTGAGCGTGACGGAGGAGGCCCCAGGCTGGACGAACCTGACTTCCGCGGCGGAGCCGATGTCGAAGCTCTGCCAGTTCACCACGGCCCGCTCGGTCGTCTGGCTGACGGTGAGCGAGGCGCGGTCGGCGCCGCTCGCACGGACCAAGGAGGCCTGGCCGGCGACGACCGCCCCGCCTTGGGGCAACGCCGTCTTCTCCGGCGCGGCGAAGGACAGGACGGGTGAGAGGAGCGCGGCGGCGAAGAGCAGCGGACGCAGACGGAGAGGGTTTTTCGCTGGCTTGGCGATCATGCGGGTAAAGGCAAAGAAGTTCAGAAGTTGAAGGAAGCCGACGCCCAGAATCGATCGATGCGCAGAGACCCGTCCTGGTCGGTCCCGGAAGAGGAAGGCCGCGGGTTGTCGCCGATTCGGCGGGACCACTGCAGGGAAAGCTTCAGGCCGGAGTCGAAACGCTGGGAAAGGCCGAGACCCCAGCCGCGGTAGGTCAGACCGTTGTCGGTCGGTCCGCCGGCATAGTCCGGGTCATAGTTCTGCGCGACCCAACCTTGGTCCAGGAACAACGTCCCCTGGGTCCGGGGCGTCAGGTTCGTGCGCAGCTCCAAGGAGGAGAGCATGCCGAGATCGCCGCCTCCCTCGCTCGTCGGGTACGCCCGGAGGCCGTTGTTGCCTCCGAGGAAGAATTTCTCGGACGAATCCAGGTTATGGAACGCGGCCTGACCGCGCACGTTCAGGGCGAGCGAATAATCGCGTCCGACCTGCTGCGTCCGGCCAAGACCAAACGATAACTTGCCGAACCAACCGTCGACCCGCGGACCGCCTTGGTCGGCCGCGAAATTGGGCGAACCGGCCAGATCGACGCGACCGAAGTTGACCGAAAGCGAGCCGGTGCTGACGCCTCCGCCGGCGAAGCCGTCGTAGAGATTTCCGTTGAGCCCGCACTCGAGGGTCTGGCTGACGTAATCGCTCGTGACCGAACCCGCCGCGCGGTTGGCGAACCACCGGCCGGTCAATCCGCAGGAAGCGTACAGATTGGCGGAACGGCTTCGGAGCAGGGGCAAGGTGAGGTCGGCCGAGAGCGTGCTCGAGGTGCCGCTGACCGCGGCGGAGACATAGTCGGAGGAGACCAGCTGGTAGGACATGGCGCTCGCCGAAAACGACAACCGGGAGCCGCTCCATGGAGCGGGCATGCTGTAGCCGAGGCGGCCGTAATCGCTCCCATCGGTATGCAGCAGGTCGGCGGCGAACTGCTCGCCGTCGCCGCGGGGCTGGTCCACCGTGGCGTTGAAGACGGCGCGGGCTTCGCCGGTCGAGCGCGCGCCGGCGTTGTCGGCAAGGACGGAGCCGACGACGAGCGGACGAGCGGACGAAACGAGCACGAGGTCCGTCGTGCCCTTGAAATCACCCGCCCGCAGCGCGCCTTGGACCGACGTGCCCGGCAGGTCGTTCATCAGCAGGAGGGCGCGATCGACGTCGTAGGTGTTGACGATCTGACCGGAGGCCACGTTCTGCCTGACGATGCGTTCGAGCAAGCCGGCCTTGGCCCGTCCGTCCGACGAAGGGTCGAGCTCAGCCATGCCGAAACGCGATTCGGCGACGGACACCTTGACCACGCCGCCCTGCACTTCCTGACGGGCGATGGAGGCCGAGGCCAGCAGGCCTTTGGCCCGGTAAGCCAGGGCGACCTGGGCGGCGGCGTTCCGTAGCTCCTCCAATGTCAGCGGACGTCCCAGGTAACCGCGGAGGGCGACCGACAATTCCTCGGCCGACACGGCCTCGGCGCCTTCGAATTCGAAGCGGGAGACGACGATCGTCTTGCCGGCTCCTTTTGGCATCTCCGCCGAAGGAACAGGGACGGGAGGGCCGACCTCAGGCAAGGTCGGCGGAGGGAAACTTCTCTCGATCTGACGTAAAATAGTGCCGGCATCGGGCGCAGTCTGCGCGAAAGACTCCACCTGAGCCGCGAAGATCAATCCAGCCAACGGCCACAGGTGTATTTTTTGTTTATAAATCATTATTCTGAGCAAACTTTGGGCTCACATATTTATCAACTTTTCAAATATGTCACTTTTTGTGAATCAATCACAGTAAAAATGGTATCCAAGGAATAAATAATGATTGAATCAATCATTAAAAGTTGTTTGTGGTTATTTTATTGCTTATTTACCATCATATAGTCATTACCCATCCGCCTTTCGGAGACATTGTTGCCAAGTAATCATTCCAGTCGACTGTGAAACCATGTCCGAGCCGACCAGCAGCCTGCCCAACATCCCCGCGCCCATCGCGCGGGAGAAGCCATGGGTGCAGCTCAAGACCTTCACCTCCAAGCCCTCGATCTTCCGCTCGATGGTCGGCGAGGTGTCGCCCGACGCCCGTCAGGGCGACGTCGTCACGGCCTACGATAAGCAGGGCTCCTTCATCGGCTACGGCTTCTGGAACGCCGGCGCCCCCATCGCCCTCCGCATCCTCAAGGCCACCCCGGGCAAGCCCGACGACGCCTGGTTCGAACAGGCCCTCCGCCGCGCCGTGGCCCTCCGTAAGGATGTCCTCAAGCTCGACGCCGACACCGACGCCTACCGCGTCGTCAACGCCGACGCCGACTTCCTTTCCGGCCTCATCGTCGACCGCCTCGGCGACGTCCTTTCCATCGAAGTCTCCTCGATCGGCGTCATGCGCCGCCTGCCCCGCTGGATCCCCATCCTGCACGACGCCGTGGGTACGAAGCGGGAAATCGTCCAGGTCGACCCGCACGTGGCCCGCATCGAGGGCATCATGCCGACCGACGTGCCTAAGTCGTCCGTCCGCTTCGTGAAGATCAAGGAGTTCGGCATGATCCAGGAGGTCGACTTCGCCGAAGGCCACAAGACCGGCTTCTTCTGCGACCAGCGCGACAACCGCCGCCGTTTCGGCGCCCTCGCCAAGGGCCTCAAGGTCCTCGACCTCTGCTGCTACTCCGGCGGTTTCTCCATCGCGGCCAAGCTCGCCGGCGCCACGGAGGTCACCGCGGTCGATCTGGACGAGAAGGCCATCGAGATGGCCAAGCGGAACATGAACCTGAACAACGTCCGCATCGACTTCGTGCATGCCGACGCCTTCACGTGGATCCGCCAGATGCAGAAGAACGGCAAGACCTGGGATCTCGTCCTCTGCGACCCGCCCAAGTTCGTCGACAGCCGCGACGAGGAGTTCGAAGCCGAAGGCCTCCGCAAATACAACGACCTGAACGTGCTCGCCATGCAGCTCGTCGCCCCGGGAGGCCTCTTCGTGACCTGCTCCTGCTCGGGTCTCGTCTCCTCCGAAGCCTTCGAGGACCTCGTCAGCAAGGCCGCGCACCGCTACCAGAAGCGCCTCCAGATCTTCGATCGCACCGGCCCCGGCGGCGATCACCCCAACGCCTCCAATCACCCCGAGGGACGGTATCTCAAGGTGCTGTGGAGTAGGATTGCCTGAGCAGGGCTAGAGCCAGGGCTAGGGCTAGGTAATGTTAGAAGGGGGCAGCACCGCGTGCTGCCCTAGTTGAGTCCGTTCTCAGGTGACGGGTGGCAGCCACCGGGGCATCGGCCTTTCGTGAGTCAGCCATTCGGCCTTCAGCAGCCGGCGCCAGGCACCAAGAAATGTCTCTCACGTTTGCACCTTTGCACAGGCCGTAGGCCGATTTGCACTTTTGCACCTAGGACAGCACGTGGTGCTGTCCCTACCCAAGGCAAAGCCTCAGGGTCCATCTGATCCCCTTCTATATATGAGGTGACCAGGGCAGCACGCGGTGCTGCCCCTACCCGAGCCAGCGGATGCGTCCCTACCTCTCCTACCCCAAGGCACCTAGGTCATGACGCGGTCCCGACCCTGCCATTTTCATTCAATCCCTACCCCTACCCATGCCCCTACCCCTAATAGACAGCCCTTTTCCCGCCTTTCCCCTTGCGGGAGGTGGGGGGTCACCTAACTTGCCGTTAACTTTCCAGACCCATGGTCACGGACAACAAACCTTCTTTGGTCACCATCAATGTCGATGGCGTCGAACACCAAGTCCCCGCGGGCGCCAATCTGGTCGATGCCCTGGGCAAGATCGGGAAGGAAGTCCCCCACTATTGCTACCACCCCAAGCTCCCGGTCGCCGGCAACTGCCGCATGTGCCTGGTCGAGCTCGGTTCGCCGATGCGCGACCGCGCCACCAACGAGCTGGTGATGGAAAACGGCAAGCCGAAGATCGGCTGGCAGCCCAAGCCGGCCATCGCCTGCGCCACCAACGTCACCCCCGGCCTGCACGTCCGCCTCGAATCGCCCGGCGTCAAGGCCTGCCGCGAAGGCGTGACGGAGATGCTCCTCCTCAACCACCCGCTCGACTGCCC
>Ga0255077_1000033_pt1 | contig 21725 bp, 33 predicted proteins | sample Colum_Law_RepC_8_FD_188559 | JGI IMG/M metagenome (GOLD analysis project Ga0255077, IMG submission 188559) | Freshwater microbial communities from Columbia River, Oregon, United States - Colum_Law_RepC_8h | ecosystem: Environmental > Aquatic > Freshwater > River | place: USA: Oregon | collected...
CTTGATAACCAAAACAGCAATGATATTGGCGTTTATATATGGGATGATCTTTCTCACCCCGATAGCCGAAGCAAAAGCCCCAATAGAAACAGGGGTAATTGCACTAGCCCCGCTATCCGTTTTGCCTGAAACCCGAGAGGCAAGAGAAGGAACAGGAAACGTTTCTGTGTTCAAACACGGGAACATTGACTGGTTGCCAGAACTCGCCCTTGCTGCTGGATGGAAACCTGCTCAGTTCAAGAAACTAGGGCACATCATTCTTCGTGAATCAGGTGGATGCCCGAACCGTATTGGTAGTTCAATCGTTGATAAGAACTGCAACATCACGGGATACACCAAGGCGACCAACAAGTCAGACTCGGGTCTGCTTCAGATCAACGGTGTCAATTGGGACTTAAGCCGTAATAAGAACGCAATCGCTTGCACCAAACTAGGCTTTTGCACCCAAGAGGATCTGCTTGATCCGCTGAATAACCTCAAAGTTGGAAGACTTTTGTTTGATCTCGCTGGTTGGCAACCATGGAATGCGTGCAACTGGGATCCAACGCGCTGTTAGTCCCGTAGTGTTTCCTGCTGTCGGGAGGGGAGAAGCCTGACGGCAGGGGATTACTTTCCGCTGTTCAAATAATCTTGTAGAAAATCCCTAGATAGGTTGACATCCAACCACATTCCATATAAACTATTGCATATAAACCAAACAGGAACCGAGGAGGTATCCGATGGCAGCAAATATAGAAGTAAACAAAGACGGAACAGCGAGATTCGCGTATGCGGGTCCACAAACACCGTGGCACCGACTAGGAAAGTCAATGAATGGTCTTCAAACCATTGACGCAATGTTGGAAGCATCCCAAGCGGACTACCAAGTCCTACTTACCAAGATCGCAGTAGTAGACGACGAAGGCAACCTAATCAGGAACCCTGATGGTTCACCCGTGATCGTTGAGGACAACAAGGCGACAGTCCGAATGAACGATGATGGATCATTCACACCATTTGCAACAGTGGGCAATCGTTACGATGTCCGACAGAACCGAGAAGTTCTTGAGCGAGCAATGGCAGTCGTAGGTGCATCAAAGGGTGACGCAGTAATTGATACTTGCGGAGTCCTCAAGGGCGGTGCACGATTCTTCGCAGGCATTGATCTAGGAACATTGGTTATTGACCCAACGGGTGTAAACGACAGGATCGCGCGTTACCTCGTGGTTTCCCACGGACATGACGGTTACTGGCCGATTCGGTATGCAAATACCGATGTTCGGGCAGTATGTCAGAACACCGTGATCATGGGCATCAAGAACGCGGAGCGACTATTCACCGCACGACATACCCGTAATGCGGATGAGTACCTAAACACTGCACAAGAAGCATTGCAAATCTCTACGGATTGGGCAAAGAACTTCAAGATCATGGCAGAGCAAATGTTGACGATCCCCGTCCCACAAGCATCACAGCGGGTGGACAAAGTTCTCAACACGGTCTTCCCAATCAAACCAACGGAAACAGATTCTCAGCGACGCAATCGTGAAGAAATCACAGGAACTATCCGAGCGTTGTACGGTTCACAAAAGAACGCAGGCGGTTACGGTTTCAACGGTTGGAGTATCTACAACTCAGTAGTTGAATATCTTGACCATCACCGAAAGGGCGATGCAAGTGACCGAGCGTTGGCAACCATTGAAGAATACTCGTGGGTGAACAAAGCAAAGATCACAGCACAGCACGCGGTTTTAGAACTCGCATAAATCTCACATCTCCTTGTTGAGGCTTGGATGCCACCCCTTAATCGGGGTGGTATTCTTGTTTTATGGATGAAGGAGAGTGGGACGACCTCAAGGGCGAAAAGATAGAACTCCCACCCGTATCAATACCCAAAGACCTATTAAACGAACTAGCAGAGTTTGTGCAGAACGCACTAGCAAAGGAGAACAAACTTATGAGCCTCACTACTGAAGTATTAGACGAACTGTACCGAGAGATCAACGACGAAGACGCAACCGCCTCACACATCATTTCCTATATTCAACGACGACACCATTGGGATGTGGAACTACTTGCCGAACGCCAAGATGTAGACAACATGCTGATGCAACGGTTCAACATTTTTGACGAGCACATGTGGGACAAAGTTATGAACACAGCAGCGATCTCGGACCTGCATCACGAAACCTACAAACTGTCACAAAAATACATTGCTTTAGCCATCAGGGAAGTGTTGGCTAAGGACGGGACTGCTGAAGAACCTGCGTTCTAATCTAGATCCGAGTCATCAAGAGGGTCGCCCTCAATCATGTCAAAAGTTGCTGTAAAACGAGTTCCTTCTTCGTTGTCAATAGATATGACTTTGAAGCCAAGCGAATCAAGCATCAAATCAGCCACTCCACCCATGTCGTCTTCAAATGTTGCGACTTCTTCGTCGGTTGTTTCATCATCAACTGCGAGGGACACGAGTATTTCCATCAGGAGGTCGCGGACTTTGAGGCGGGTTTCTTCAGGTGTAAACATGGTTGCAATACTAGTCCCGCGTCGGCTATAGTTCTTGTAACTACCCAACCAAAAGGGTTGGGATTTACACTAGGAGGATCCGAAGTGAGTGCATCACCCGTAACGCTGGTTGGGAATCTAACCGCAGAACCAGAACTGAAGTTTCTGCCAACAGGAGTTGGTAAGTTGTCTTTCAGCATCGCAGTAAACCATTATTGGACTGACGCAGATGGCGAAAAACAAGAGAAAACCTCGTTCTTCAACATTGTTGCTTGGCGCAATCTCGCCGAAGACGCAGCGAATGTCCTCGCTAAGGGCGTTCGCGTTGTTGTAACGGGACGGTTGGAACAACGCTCGTGGGACGACAAGGAAACAGGAGCGAAGCGTTCAACAGTTGAAGTTCTTGCTGACAACATTGGTTTGTCGGTTGCGAACATTGATTCGTTTGTACGAAAGCAAAAGGCTGAAGGTCAAAGCGGTTCATTCACCCCGAAGGCAAAGACTGCAACTGCATCTGCGCCTGTACGCAACAAGCCACAGCCGATGGCTCAGGTTCAACTTGAAGAAGAAGAGGCTTGGTAGAAGCGAATAGCCCCGCTATCGGATAACTTCCTCACCAATAAGTGTCACCCGTGAGTGCACTTGGTGAGGTTATTCCGCTGTGATTATCCATCTCGTATCAACTTTGGATGCGAGATCGGTGAGTGCTTTTTTGCTGTCTTCGTTGGTGTTGCACTGTTTGTATAGTTCTATCGTCTCTTCATCTACTGCGAAATCTGTTTCATCTCCGCTTGATGTTGAACGACTTACTACTATGTCTCCGACTAGCAGTTGCCCGAATAGGTAGGACATTGCGACATTCGGTTCTTGCCCGAGTAGTAAACCTTCGTCGTGAACATATGCGTGCATGTCTTTGCGTGAAGGGTGCCGTACGATATCAAACCATCCACCAACCATGTGATGAACCATGATGTGTGCGTCTGTTACGGGAAGGTCAATGTGTCGCACTTCGCCGTTTGCTTTTACTAATAGTGCTGATGTCATTATGACTCCCTGATTGTGTGGTCGTATTCACGGTCTTGGTTTTCAAGACGGATTGGTAGATAGAAATCGTTCATTGTGCGCTTGATGTACGGATTGCGTAGACCCGACCAAGAGACTTTCACGCCGTTAGGAACATACGCTGTGAACCATTCAAATGCTTCTGCGCTGTTATCAAATGGACCGTAGAACTTTTCTGTTCTATCGTATGAAAGCGTTGCGATAAGTGGTGAGTTGAGATAGTAGGTATCTAGATACTCTCGCATCTCGTCAAGTGTTTCAAGAATCATTTAGCCTCGTTCGTTGGTACTGCTATTTGGATAGTGCCTGTTTTGGTGTTGTGTGCAATTACTTTGTCGTCCTGCACGAGCAGGGTGATATCACCCGAATACTCGTAGAAGAAGTCACCGAGGTCTACCGCACCGCATTTTGTATCTGCTACATATTGTGCGTATGCGAGTAGACGATCGGCTTCTGTCTCGTATTCGTCCGTAGGGCGTTCGGGGGGCATTTGTTCTTTAGGTTTACGCATTAGTATGTGTAATTTCCTTCTAACAAACGATTGAACTCCTCGCCGTAATACTTGAATGAATGTGAAGACACACTCTCTGCTAGTTCGTTTTCATCAACGCCTAGTTCAAGGATAAGTACGCTTTCTGCACCCATGGTGTCACGACCGAGGACGCTTACTTCGGTGTCTGCGTCCATCCAATCCACCCGTGTGTGGTGGTGTCCACAGATGTGAAACTGTGGTGTCACCTTGTCAAGTATTTCCTTGACGAGATGTCGTTGTGCGATAGACACTTGAATGTCGTCCTTGTATGTGATCTTTTCACCATTGTTGTACGGTGCTTCGTGCGTCATGAGGATGTCAACGGGTTCGTCGCTGAGTAGATCAACATCAAACGGGTTGATAAGTTCACCTCTCCACCATGAGTCACCTTCTACACGGTCTAACCAATCCACTGAGTACGCACCGCCATAACCCATGAAGGTTGTTTGACCGATTTGGAAACGACATCCACGAGGAATGTATTGCAACCATTCGCTAGGTGTTGGGATTGGGTCGTTCTTTCCGTACTTGTCGGTTAGATCACGAAGTAGATCATGATTTTCGTGGTTGCCGTCAATCCAAAGGAACTTGATTTGTGCTTCCTCTGCGAGTTTTGCTACACGGTTTACGAATTGCTTTCCGAATGGACGGTGCACCCAATATCCGAAGTCGCCCACCGAGATGATGTGCGTTACTTCGTTCTTTTTTGCGTGCGAGATTACCCACTCTGCGTGTCCCATGTTTCCATGGATGTCGCCTGCGAACATTACGACCTGTTTAGTTTGTTTAGTGTTTTCTAGTTGTTTCATATATATAAGTATATACCCGTATGGTTATATTGTCAACCCCACAAATGCCCTATTTTTAGCGGTTTTCGCTGATATATCCCAAAGTAAGGTAGTGTATTCATATGGCTGAAACACCCACCCCACAAGAACTAATCTCCCGAATCCCTGAGGATTTCGTTGACTTGGTCGGTCGCTTCATCGGGGACTCCGACATCAACACCGATTTAGAAGAAGTCAAAGAACTGATGCCCGCTAGTCCCGTTGTGTCGCTAATCGCTAACCAACTAGGCATCAACACTGAGCCCCTCCCAACAAACGAGTTGGATCAGGCAAAAGCGTGGCTAGACGAACAAGCATCTTGGCAAGACAGGTCGGTTGCAGTGCAAAAGAAACTTGCAGAAAAAGCCCCCTTCGGCGAACAAGAAGCACTAAAAGGTGAAATCCCCTTGTGGATGAACGCAAAATGGGCTCCGATGCTGTTATTTCAATGGTCAGACGGATTGCGTGACGCAGTTCTACAAGCAGAAGAATATGTGGAAGAGGTTTTATGAGCGACATCAACGACAACCTAGAAGTAGCGATGAACAAAGTCGCCGAAGACTTGACTCCAACCCGATCGCGTTCTGTTGGGAAGAAGAAAAAAAGTGAAGACGGGACTGAACTTTCTTCAACAGCACAAGAACAGGTTTTGTTCCGCGCTTCAACTGAAGACAAGCAGAAGTGGGAGGAATGCGCCAAACATTTGGGTGTTTCTATGGCTGAGTTCCTTCGTGTTTCCGCTAACGAAAAGGTTGAAAATACAATGGCAGGTTGCGACCACCCATTGGCTTTCCGCCGTTCTTTCCCATGGATGGAAGAATGCCTGAAGTGCGGTGTTCGCCTCCGTAATGACGACCAAACAAATCATCAAAACCGTCGCTAAGCAGTGAAGCCCCGCAAACCAATAAAACGGTCGCCACTCAAACGATCAACTAAACCGATCAGGCAGAAGTCGGCAAAGCGGTTGGTTGCTGATGTGGATAGGCGCATCTTTGTTGCGATGATGCTGAACAAACACCCGTATTGTGTTGCGTGTCCTGTGTTCGCTGAACATGATGGTCTTGTGACTTATGTGCGTCGCCCGTCTCAGGATATCCATGAACTTATCCGTCGTTCTCAGGGTGGTTCTGTGGTGGATGAGGGGAACTGTATTGCTGTGTGCCGTCCGTGTCATACACGAATCGGGGAGAATCCTCAGTTAGCCTTTGACTTGGGGTTAGCAAAACACTCGTGGGAGTGAAAGGGGATTTATGCTGTTACTTATGTGGTTTATGCGACTGATGTGGGTTGTCGCTTTTGTATCAGTTGTTGCGTTGCTGTCTGTACTTGCGATGATGCTGATAGCCGACTTGAAGGGTTCATGGTATTGGAATAAACGGGGTTGGTAATCACCCGTAAGCACCCGTAACGCTATTTGCGTTTACGACCGTGTCTGCGTTCGTATTCAATACCTATGCGATAGATCCATACGCCTGCCACGATCAACACTAAGCCCGTAACGATATTCATTATGCTTTGCCCTTCTTGCAGAAGTCAATGTATTTGGTCATTACGAAGTCTACAAACTCTGATCGTATGGTCGCTTCACCATCGTCAATCATGGTGAACTCAGGTAAACCATTGTCGTTGTAAACATATTTCACACACTTGCCTGCACTACCACCGTGATACCCGTAGGTCGCTACAGTCAATGCTTCTGACACAGGTGTATCAGGGTTGTTCTTATACTCACGCTCTAGATCACCTCTCTGATAACCCGTGAGACTCTCCAACTTTTTGAGACGAACATAACTATCTACAACGATACTTACAGTGTCAAACTCATCTAAACCGTCATTGTATGCGTCACTCAACACTGTAGGTAACGACTCAAAGGGGTGACCATTGAGACCACTCTGACGACATTCAAATAGGTCGCCCTTCTGAAACACAACGAATGACTGCATATCAGTAATGCCATTATCCTCTGTGCATATCTCTGTCTTGCGAAGTTGTGCGATCTTTACGATCTTCTCTGCCTCTATGTCTATGTCCATCATTGTTATACCCGTGTGCTCCTTTTGCGTGTGATCGCACGACATGCTGTCAATGCTTGCTCTCTAGTGTCATGTGTAGACAACGGCATATTGCCACACTGTGTGTCTATTACTAGCCACTTAGTGGAAGGGTATCTATCAGGTGATATGTCGTATCTGTAGTTCATTGTGCTCCTATGAGTAGGACGATCATGGCTATTGCCATTGTTGCTATGCCTAGTAGTGCATCTGCTGTCATGTGTCTAACTATATAACAGTACAGAGTATATGTCAAGTATCCCTACACCCATAGCACCCGTAGCACTAAAAACGATCAAACAAAGAGACCCCAACAAACACACAGGGCTAACGAACAACAGTCCACCTCATGCCATAAGACCTACGCACCGCATTAGCCCTCAACTTACGAGACCTCTCAGGCTCAGGCAACGACTCATACAGAGCAACACGCTGACGATTCTTACGCTCACGCTCATACTCCCTACGCCTCTCACGCTTAGCCCTCGTATCCTCACGATGACAGCGTTGCCACTCCCTATGATCTGCAATGTTTTTGTAAGGCACAACACCCCCTATACAAAACAAAAACAATAAAAACAATCACAACACTTGCAACAACCTCCTCAAAATGCAAAACAAACACAAAATGCAACAACTGCAAAACCCAATACACAGCAACCATCACAAACAACAAAGGCACAAGCACACGCATCACAAAACCCTTACAACATAAGGGTTGTATGACAGTGACAGCAGGTTGCTAAGCGGGGCTGTCAACCTTTTGCACTCTCTCTGTAGCCGGGGGCGGTCATGCGACATATTTTTTGGTTCCGTTTTGTTTTTTAGGTTTATCTGTCTGGGGTCTGTTGGGGTGTGTCTGCGTGGTGGATCATGTTTAGGCAGGTGAGGTATCCGATTGTGTCTAGGAGTGTGTCGTGGTGTAGTTGTCCTTGGTCTAGGTTGGTTCGTAGTCGTGCGAGTTTGACGGAGACCATGAAGAGGATTGCTTCGTTTATTGTTAGTTCTTTTCCTGTGAGTGTTTGGTAGATGTTGATGACTTTTGTGTAGTCGTCTTTTGGGTGTCCGTATGTGTTTTGGCGGTCTTGGTTTACGATTTTGTAGGCTTCTTGGAGGATTTCGGTGCCGGGTGTGGGCGTATTTTTTTGTGTGGTTGTCATGGTCGTTTCGGTTTATTTGTTGAGGGACTGTTGGGGGTCGTTTTTCAAAATTTCGCGCGGCGGTTTTGCTTTTTTTAGGGTTTCGCGTTTTTCTTTGATTTGTGTTTTGTTTGCTTCATAGAATTTGTCGTGGAAGTAGATTGAGGTTTCTAATGCTTTTTCTATTCCTTTGAGTTGGGTTAATTTTTGATATATGCGATCGGTGTCTGGTGCGTCGCCTTTTTCTTGCAGGGTTTTTGCTAGTTGTTTTCGTTGTTCTGTTACAAGTGCGAGGAGCCCTTTCATTTGTGGTTCGCTGACATTGAGGGCATATATTTGGCGTTGCCTTTTTCTCATTTTCTGCTCCTGTTATAGGTTTACGGGTTGTTTAAATAGTTTTTCCATTGTTATTCGCTGTTCTAGCATTGTCCAGTGGAAGGTGTCCATGAAGATGTCGCGTTTTGCTTTGTTGCTGAGTACGCGGATTGGGAATAGTCTTTCGGCTTGTTTGTGAGCCTTTTCTGTTTCTTGGGCTAGGTGGGTGACCCACCATTGTTGGAATTCGTTCATTATGTCTTTCTATAGGTGTGTTAGTTGTTGTTCGTTTAGTTTTAGTCTCGGACCATAACCGTAGTCGGTTTTTTGGGCTTTTGCAAAGAAATTTTGGCGGGTTGTTCCACCGATTATTTGGAACTGTGTGTTTGTGCCTATGTTTTCCCATTGGTGTTTAGGCTGGTTACACCATACGACTATGCATTGTTCTGTGTCGGGTTTCCATAAACCGTATTTGCAGTGTTCAGGGTCGTTGATTATCAGGTCTTTTTGGGATGATGTTTTGATCTCAGTTTTTTTGTTGTTTATGATGGTGTCAAAACCGTTGTCTGCGCCTACATAGATTTCCCAATCTATTTCGGTGTTGTAGTAGCGGGAGATGATCACTTCTCCTGCTTTTCCGAGCATGATGATGCCTTTTTCGGTGGCTCCTGCCGTATATTTGCGGTCGGTTACTTGGTGTTCGTTTTTGTTTGCTTTGCAGAGGTCGGTGAATCTGCGTAGTTGCAGTACTTCTCGGGCGGTGAGGTGCATCAACGGATATTTAGTAGCGGTTTCCATCTCGTTGTAGTTTATCTAGCAGGGGACTGTTTTGCTATCTCCACATATTTTTCGTCTATATCGTATCCGATATATTTTCTGCCTAGTTTTTGGGCTGTTTTTGTGGTTGTCCCTATCCCATTGAAGGGGTCTAGGACGATGTCGTCGGGTTGTGTGGTGAGGAGGATGCAGTTTTCTACTAGTTGTGTTGGGAATGGTGCGGGGTGGATTGTTTGCCGTTGTGGTGATATGTCCCATATTTCGCCAAGATATTTGGTGTCTATGTTGTCACGGAATGTTTTCGGCTTGTCTTTGGATAGCCAGTAGATGTGTTCGGTGTTTGGTAGCAGGTGGTCTTTGCGTATGTTCGGGCTGTTTTTGCGGTTCCATATGATCAGTTGATATATGTGTGCGTTTGTTTTGTGAATGAATTCTGTGGGTAGCCGTGCTTGGTTGTTGTGTCGGCGTGGTTTGTGGTTAAAAAAGATGGATCCGTCTGGTGTGATTACACGGTGTAGTTCGTTGATGATTTCTATTATCCAGTTTTGGTATTCGTTTTCTGGCATGTTGTCGTGGTATTCGTTGTAGTCAATATTGTGTTTTTGCCAGATTTGGTTGCTGTTTTGTGTTTTGCCGTTTTGGATACCTTTTTTGTTGTATGGCGGTGATGTGATGACGGTGTTTATTGTGTTGTCGGGAATTGTTTTGAGTTCTTGTAGGGCGTCCCCACATTTTATAAAGTTGGTCTCCACGCGTTTAAGTTTATCCATCGTGGGACTGTTGGAACGGTTCTCTGTTGACCGTTTTTGCGTTTCGTTTAGTTTTTTCTATATACCATATTGTGTTGGCAAATAGTTTTTCTGCTTCATCTGCATGTTCACCTGAGAGGATCATTAGGTGGGTGTCTGATGTTTTTGGCAGTATGTCAAACGGGTAGCCCTGTAAAGCACCTTCTACATATCGGCTGTTGGACATTTCCATTAGGAAACGCCAATCTTTTTCTTCTTGTGGGGTGTGTAGGGAGTTGAAGTCTATGTATAGACCGTCGTATGGTTGTGCGAGCACTACTTGTGATGCTGTGTTGAATGCGATTCCTTGTGTCCCGATGCAAATGATTGTGTCGCATTCTTGTACAAGGTTTTTGATAGATGGCAGTTCTATTATTCCTGCTTGTTTTGCGAGTGTAACTGTTTCGGGTTTTCTGCTTCGGCTAGCAAAATATGTCTTGTTTCCGTTGGCGTTGAGGGTAAGCGCAAGTGTGCGACCCATTTTGCCGGGTGAGATTATCCCGATATGGTTCATCGCCAAGGTGTGGTGTTGTCTCGCATTTTGTAAAGCGCGTCATTGATGGCAAGGTTTTTCCCGAATGTGTTTAGTGCGTGTATTACTCCTAGCGGTTCAGGGAAGCCTAGTTTTTTCGCGACTGTGTTTAGAGTTTTTTGGTTTATTTCTTGCCAAGCGGCAATGACTGCTTGCGCTCCTGTATTTTTTTCTGTGTAATAGTTATTGGCGATGATATCTACGCCTTGGGTTTCCCACAGTTCTGGATCATGTTTTTCTAGCAGTGGGACATAAGTTAGGTGTGGTTCTGTATTTTCGCTCATCGTATGTTGTTTACTCCTCCGTCAACTACGAGTGTTGACCCTAGAACATAATCTCCTGCCTGCGAGGCGAGATATACGACTGCTCCTGTGATGTCATCTGGTGACCCTGTGCGCCCGACTGGTATTTGCTCTGACGTTTTGTGCGCATAGTCTCGTGCTTGTCTATTCATGTTTGACGGGAACGCTCCGGGGCAGATTGCGTTCATAGAAATACCATCTTTGATGAGGTCTAACGACATTTGGCGTGTCATGTGAAGCAGTCCTGCTTTGCTTGCATGGTATCCGTATGTTCTATCTCTGTCTATTGACAAACCATTTATTGATGAGATGTTAATTACTTTTGATAGTCGTTTATTGGTTTCATATGATTTTTTCAAAAGTTTGTGCATGCGTTGTGTGAAAAAGAGCGGAGTTTTCATATTCAGATCAACAACTTGATCCCATTGTCTTTCGCTGAACTCTTCAAATGATGGTGCCCCACCACTGATGCCAGCGTTATTCACAAGGATGTCTATATGTTTTTCTGTTTCTTCTATTTTTGAGACCGCTTCGTCTATCCCTTCAAGTGTAAGCAGATCTGCTTTTATGAAGGTAACTCTTGTTCTTTCAGCAACAGGCTCATGAACGGATATGTCGTACACTCGGTCGCATCCGTTGCCAACTAGCCCTTTAACAAGCATTTCGCCGATTCCGCTTGACCCACCTGTCACAACAGCGACACGACCGTCTAGTGAAAAAATGTTTCTCATCCGCGGATTTCCGATACACCGCCGTCTACAACTATGTGTGTTCCAACACAGTAATCACCAGCACGGGAAGCAAGGTATGTGATCGCCGCAACGATGTCGTCTTTGTGCCCGAGGCGTTTTGCGGGAATTCGTTGTGTTACTTGAAGCCTGTTCGCTGGGTTCACCTCATTGGGTGTTGTATTGAACAGTCCGACAGTGATTGATGAAACAACAATTTTATGGCGAATGTATTGCACAGCAAAAGATTTTGACGCATGGTTAATCCCTGCATTGCTTGAACTGAAAGCAAAGTTCGCTACCTGTGGCGGGTTTATTCCGTCAACCGTGGAAATGTTGATTACTTTCCCGTACATCTGTTCTGTTGAGATGCTTGTCCCCTCGTCAGGGTTCGTTGACGCTTTGAGCAGGGGAAGGAATTTTTCGGTTATTTTGATTGGTGCTTCTAGGTTGTATTTTATTACCTCTTCCCAGCCTTCAGAGTTGTAAAGGGAAGAGTTGACAAGAATGTTGATGCTCGGTTCAAGGGCGCTAATTTCACAAAAAAGTTTTTCTCGTCCTTCTTCGGTGGTTATGTCGCACTGTATATGAATAATTTTTTTGTAGATTTCATCAAGTTGTGATTGCTCTTCCTCGTCCAAGACTGTGCGAGGGGTGCATGGTTCCTTGTCGGCAACATAGACGCGTTTTGCACCTTGTTCTGCCAAACCTTCGGCAATCATCCAGCCGTATCCAGTGAGACCACAGGTAAGCAGGGCAACACGGTTGTCTAAAGAAAATAGTGTGCTCATTGTTTCTCCTATTTGTTTTGTATCTGTGATCCTAGTGTTTTTTGCTGGTTTCTCCAGCGTTCCAACCCGTTGGTGTTCATATTGTGTCTTCTCGCTTTTTCTTCTTGAAGACGGTTATTTCTGCCAAGTACCATCAACGCGTGCTGTCCAATGAGGGTGATGGTGTAAACATATTTAGCAAAACCGTAGGTATTAGTCGCTGTTGGGTTCGGGTTCTCTCTCTTATCTAGATAGCCGATTCTGCTAAGTGCGATTAAATCTGCGTCCAATTTTTTTCGCGACACATTTCCCAAAACAAAATCCCTGTAATCAACCGAAGTGAAGGAGTCCTGTTTCCTGAATCGTGCGTAACAGAGAACCCTGTAAGCCCCCGATCCATAACGAAGGTATCGTGAAGGGTTGTTCTGTGGGGTGTTATGCATGCCATGAATTTATCTGGTGTTAGTCTGTTTCTATGGAGTTTTCTTTGGAATCACACGAAATTGCGCCTTATATTCGTGTTTACACAAACCTGTTTCCAGATGTTGCGGAAGTTCTTGAGGTCATTTATGAGCACGAAAGAACTACCACCAAAGATCCTGATGCGCCTCGCTATTTTAAGCCTTACAGGAATTGGTATACGTTCGGTCGGGTAACAGATACCGAAGAAAGTTCATACCAGTCAAATAGCGAAGATCCCAATTTTATTAGTCAAAAAAATCTTGCAAATAGAATAATTCAGGGCAGAGAACTGATAATAAAAGATTACTGCAAAACATATGGTGTTATTGAACCAGAAGGCTCAGATTTTCATATTCAATCAGCGGTCAATTTCGGGGAATACGAACCCGATTTTGAAATGGATCACGACAAGAGTATAAGAACGGAATCTATATACGGAATCCAAAAACCGCTGGCTATGAACTACCACACAGATTTTGAAATAAAAAAGATGTGCCGTCCTGAAGTCAATTTTTTGCTGACTTGCAATTTCTACTGGAATGACGATTACGAGGGTGGGGAAATAGTTTTTTATAGTTCTGCTGGCTTGATCTCGTATAAGCCAAATGCTGGAGAGGTTGTTATATTCCCCTCTGGTTCACCCTATTTCCCTCTTGATGGTGACTGCTATTTCCATTGCGCAAATGCGGTCAAGAAAAAAAGAAAATACTTTTCACGCAACTATTTAATGTATAACCATATACCCACAGAAGAAATGCTTTCCCTTGAGAGCGCATACCCAAGGGGTCATAGCCCGCGTGGTCCTGATAGTTTCTATGACAGTTTGTTTAACCAACTCATGATTGATTATTCAAATGACACGGTTTCTGTTCACCCAATTATCAAAAAACTGTACAAAAAATATGCTTCAGACGAAAAAATAACCGCACGGGAAATTGAACTATTTGACTAATAGTTGGCGTGTGCGTCAACAAAGTTGAGAACTCGTTCGGCTGTTGTCTCTCCGTCTGTGCCGGGATCGCTTTTTAGCCAGCGAATAAAGTCATACCATTTTCTTTGCTGATCAGGGCTGTCAAATACAAGGGTGTATTGAACAATAGTTTTTGAACCGTTAGCAACCACCGACGGCGCGCCCTGAGTCACTGCTTGCTGTATGTCTGTGCCCTTAGGCGCAGTAAGCATTGTTTCGCCGTTTTCCATTTGTGTACTTATAACGGTTGGGTTGCTTGACGGTTCTATCGTTGCTATTGGTTGAATAACTGGTGCTTCGTATGGCGCATCGTCTTCTTGGTAGTAGTCGCCTTCCATGGCGGCTAAATCAAATTCGTCCCACCCAAGAGCGTCTATGAGGTTGTCGTATTGTTCGCCAACTTCTCCGAGTAGTTCAAAAAGCATATTGCTGTCCGTAGTGCCAAGTTCGTTTGTACGGTTATCGGCTAGGGCATAAGCGATTGCGCTTTCTGTATTTCCTTCAAATTTTACGCATGCGATTGTTTCCCACCCAAGTTTTTTCGCTGCTTCATACTGATGGTTTCCAGCAATAATTGTTGATGTTCCGTCAGTGTTGTCTTTGATTACGATCGGTTTTACTTGACCAAATTCACGGTATGACGCAACGATTGCATCAATGTTTCCTTTGCGCGGATTATTTTCAAGGTGCACAAGTTTTTCTAGCGGTGTTGCTAGGTGTTCTATGCTTTTATGAATACCTGACATTTAGGCTCCTGTTTGTATGCGAACATTGGCGTTCAATGTTCTGAGTGCGTCCAAAGATGTCCGCACGGTCAAAAGTTTTTCTCGTTTAGATTTAACTAACGCTTCGCTAATCTTATACGAGTACGCTTCGTCTGAAAGTTTGTAGTCCGCCCATGCTTCGCGTTCCTTGATACTGCCCTTGGCGGCTAGGTACTCTTTAGCCCAATTCCCCTTCATGAGCGCATCTTTTTTCGCGGCGTCAACTGCTAGTACTTCAAATGCTTCTGTTTCTTCTTCAAGCATGCCTAGCAATCTCATGATTTCCGATTCAATCTCTACTTGGGATATTGGTTGTGACCTAGACATTTTGTTCTCCTGTTATTGCCGTGAAGTCGCATTTTTTAAGTGCCAAAAATTGATCTTCATTCCATTCGTATTGCGATAATCCCAAATAGGTCAGTGTCATTTGTTCAAGAATCCAAGCATCACATCTATCATTGCCATCACCACCAGACCAGATTATCCCCGTTTTAGCCGAGATCGCTGACATGACTTCCGATTTCCCTGAGTTCCCTTTCCCTGTGGCGAATTTTGCTCTACAGGTTGGAGGTATGACGACTATTGGGATTCCGAGTTCTCGTAATGCGACTCTAATAACTCCACCTAGTTCACCGATGGAGTGGGCTTGCGAGTGACGGGAGGCGTATGAATATCCCTCAATGGCAACTATTTTTACTTCAGCCTCTTGGGCTAGTTTTATAATTTCGTTGCGTATTTCTAGCAGTCGTTCGGATCCTTTGTTTTTGGACTTTATGCTTGTCGTTAGTCCACCGATGCTCACTCCTGTGCTTGTGAGTGAAAGATCTAAACCCATTATTTGCGCCACATTTTTAAGGTTACTATAGTTTTATGGATCGTATTTTTGTTGCAATTCCGTCTTTTCAGGAAGAGGATCTCGTCAAGACCGTTGACAGCATTTTTGAGATGGCAGACGATCCTGATCGTGTTTTCGTCGGTATATGTAATCAGCGTTCGGATAGAAAGGATTTTGAGACTTTTGACTGTTTCGGCGATCATGTTCGTGTCGTTGATTTGCGTTCCCCGTTCCCGCTTGGTCTTGGGCATGCCTATTACCTTGCATCTCAGTTGCTTCAAGAAGAGGAATTTGTTTTACGTGTAGACGCCCATACAAGAATGAAAGAAAAATGGGACTCGGTACTAATTGAATATTTTAGAAAAATAGAGAAACAAGAAAATACAAGCAAATTAATATTAAGTCATTTAACTGGTGGATTTTATAAAATAAACTTACATAAGGAAGATTTTATAAAATCTGAGTCTGAGGATATTTGGGTGCATGAAAAAGAACCCCCGAATTTGGATAGTTGGATGGACAGCCTTGTTTGGCAGTTAAACAAGTTCGCCTTAAATTCCGAGCATGAAAAACAAACAGACTATTCTTGGAGTGAATCCGATTTGGAAAACGGATACAAAGAAGTCCACATGATTTCTGGTTCCTTTCACTTTTCAACAAGAGACTTTCTGTTTGACTGCGAGGCTGATCCGCGACTATTTTTTTGGGGCGAGGAGCACGTTTTAGCAATGAGGGCATGGACTCGCGGATACCGTATATACGGCATGAAAATCAACACGCAGTATACGAGTGGCAAAAACGGTGCATATCTAGAATCTGTGGGGTTGGACGATTGGCGCAACAAAGTCAAAGTGGAGCAATGTAACAAACCAAGAACGCTGGGTGGAAGTCAAATGGATCACCATGCTTCAGTGATCTTAAAAGGTGAAGAACTTGGTTTCTACGGTGCAAAAGATAAAGAATCATACGATGCGTACATGAGCAAAATAGGTTTAGACAGATTTGCCCGTGATAAATAAAAAATCTGCGCCACAGAAGACTATTCTCTCCATTGACAAACAAGGCGCGTGGGGTGACGTCTCTTATTATCACAAACTTGAATGCGGACATATTGAAGTCCGAAAAAGGGCGTCATCTGCACCGAAAATTGCTTGCACTTGGTGCGTCATCGGGGAGGAAAAGGGAAGAGAACTCAAAGCATTAACTATCGTTCAGCCACCCACCCTTGAAGAGGTGTGGGATTTTTATGATGAATCAATAAATGAGGAAGTTAATGTTGCTCAACTTCGGGCAGGGATTGCGAGTTCCATAGGTTGTCCACAGGACAGTGTTGAGGTTGTGTCAGAGGTGGGCGAAGACAACATTCTTCGCGTGAACTATGTGACAGTTTTTTTAGATATTGAACTTGCAAAGAAAATTGGGAAATACGAGAAAAACATTTGAACTCCCTGACAGGGGTTGTAGTGTTAGGCGAACATTACACGGATAACAAGTCAACTCGGGGGGGATTTTGGACACTCAGGATATAAGTGACTTTTTTGATACGAGCAAAGCCTCGTGCAAGGGGAAAGACATCACCTTGTTCTATCCAAATCTGCCCGCTGGTCAGCATCGCAAAGATGTTGAATTAGCAAAAGAGATGTGCAAGGAATGTGAAGTCGTTGAGGGTTGCCTAGATTATTCCCTCCGCTATGAACCGCTTGGAGTTTGGGGTGGAAAAAGTGAAATTGAAAGAGAAATTCTGAGACGCCAGCAAAAAATAACTTTGCCACTTGATCGCAGGGCATCACCCACTGTCCGAAGGTCGGTTAACGCAGGAAGAGTACAGAGGATTATTAATAGATTAGACTTAGCAAATGAGTAATGCTTCTGTCCCACAACATGTTGACAGGTTCCTCTCAAAACTGAACGGTGTCCGTCCTACAAGTAATGGCTGGGAGGCTCGTTGTCCATGCCGTAACGACGATAACAATCCATCGCTCTCTGTGGGCTTAGGAAATGAAGACAAAATTCTACTTACCTGCCATCGCGGGCAGGGCTGTTCCGTTGATCAGGTTTGTCAGTCGGTGGGGTTAAAGTTGGCTGATCTTTATCCTGAAAAGAAAGAGGAACGCAAACTTTCTCTTGTCGCTACATACGATTATCGTGACGAAAACGGGAAACTTCTTTTTCAAAAGCAACGGTTCGTGGATCAGTGGGGAAAGAAAACTTTCCGACAAAGACGACCAGACCCTGCCAATAAGGGCAAATACATTTTTTCTTTGGACGACACACCAAAGGTTTTGTATCGCCTACCCGATGTCCTCCACGCTAAAGACAATGGAGAAGTGATTTGGCTTGTTGAAGGTGAAAAAGATGCTGACAATATGGTCGCTTTGGGTTTCTGTGCGACAACACCACCAAACGGTGCGGGCAAGTGGCTTGACATACATACTCGCGCATTAGAGGGCGCTCAGGTGTGGATTATTGCGGACAATGACAGTGTAGGTAGAGACCACGCAAAAATGGTTACTAAAACACTTGAACAAAACGGATGCACTGTTGTCAGTTGGGTTCCTCCAAATAATTTTAAAGATGTATCAGAACTTTTAGGTGCTGGTGGAACAATTGATGATCTAGTTGAAATGAAAGACTCCGAACCTTTGGACGACATAGTCCAACATGAAGAAGAGGAACAACAAACCGAAGCGATCGTTGAAGCGACGACACCACTAGTTGCGCTTGCTGAAAGATTGAATTCCCTGTTAATCCGTGAGGATATTTCGGAGAATGTTCGCTTAACAAAAGCATCAATGCTTATCGGCTCATTTGGACGTGAAGATGAAATTGATAGGGGAAGACTTGTCAATTGGTCGCAATTTTTGTTGGAGACCGAGAACGAAGACTATGACTGGATTATCCCTAATGTTCTTGAGCGTGGAGAGCGAGTAATTGTTGTAGCCGCTGAAGGCGTCGGAAAAACAATGCTCGCAAGACAGGTGGCGATCTGTAGTTCATTCGGCATCAACCCATTCACCATGTCTCGCATGAAACCCATACGAACATTAACTATTGACCTTGAAAACCCTGAGCGAATCATTAGAAGAACTTCGGCGAACATCATGGGTGCAGCGCGCCGTCTTGGCTATTTGGACGGTGAACCTGAGTGTCATATCCTGATTAAGCCGTCAGGTGTTGATTTGATGCGTCCGTCAGACAGATCAATTATTGAAGAAGCAGTTGAGACCATTAAACCTGATCTAATTTTGCTCGGTCCGATCTACAAATCTTTTGTTGATCCGGGTGGCAGGACATCGGAATCAATCACTGTTGAAGTAGCCAAATACTTTGACATGTTGCGTGATTACTACAACTGCTCATTGTGGCTTGAGCACCACGCCCCATTGGGGACATCTTCTACCACTAGAGATTTGCGACCGTTCGGTTCTGCCGTGTGGTCACGCTGGCCGGAGTTCGGTCTATCTCTGACTCCTGACCCAACGGCTGTGGGGGATTATGTCTATGATGTGCGACATTTCCGTGGCGCGCGAGATGTACGGGAGTTCCCGACTAAAATGAGAAGAGGGAAAATCTTCCCATTTGAAGTTATTGAATTTATGAAAGCATCCTGACATGGCTGAAAAAGGTTTAACTAGAGAATTTCTTGCCGAGCGTGACTTGCGTATTTTCAAGATGCGTCAGGCTGGTGTTCCAATCGCTGAGATAGCACGCAGGTTCGGGGTCGGTACTTCCAATGTTTCCAACTCAATCCGAAGGCAACTTGGCAAGTTGAATCAGGAGGCTTTGCTGGCTTACCCCGAGGTTCTTCAGATGGAACTTGAGCGTTTGGATGCTCTGCAATCCGCAATCTGGCCGTTAACACAACACCGAAAACAAAAAATGGACGACGGCACAGAGGTTTCTATTGAGCCAGATATCAAGGCTGTGTCTACTGTTCTTTCTATTATTGATCGTCGCGCAAAATTGTTGGGTATGGAACAAACGAATGTGAATGTTCAAATGGATGTTCGCGATGCTTCTCCGTTGCGGGCTGTTTTGGCTGGCGCACCGGGTGTGGTTCAGACGGAGAAGTTTGATTCTGAGGCTGAGGCTAAGAAACTTTTGATGCTTATGAGCGATGCGGGAATTATGCCTCGTGAGACAATCAAAGAATTGCTCGGTGATTTGTCTGCGTTGGGTGAGGGCGAAGATGATATTCAGGATGCTGAAATAGTTGATGCCGAAGAATGATTAGTATCACAAAAAGAGATTGACACTATCTAATTTCGTAAAACGATAGTTTCTTGCAGTTGATCGCTCGCAGAGATGGCATCATGTATTCCTATGATTATTGCATTTCTTATTACAGCGGCGATCGTTGTTTCAACTCACTCATTCCTGATGAATTCCATTGATAAATTTGACCGTTACGGCGATACTGGCGGTTCATTCCGCGAATGGACAGAGTTTGAAAAACAGAAAAATCCGTTAAATTTCTAATTACCTTTTTCTGTCGTAGTAATACCCTGAGTTTTTCCATTGTTTAACGTTTGGGTCACCAAGCAGTGAGGTCATATTCTTTTCGTATCCTTCGTCAACTGCACCTTCATATTGCTTTGAGTTGCTGTAGTGACCGATGATCGCTTTTCGTGTAATTTGTTTATTGGTTGGTATGAGTGCACGGTGAATTAGATTCCCATGCCAAATGAGAACATCCCCTTTTTCGGCAAGAAATGTAAAGTGCTGAATTTCTTTGTGATCTTCAATCTGCCGTTCTATTTCGTGGTTAAACCACCTGCCGTCTCTAATCTCACCATTATTTTCACCGAAATAAACTGAATACTTGTCAATATCCCACTTGTGCGATTTGGGTATGAGTTGGAATGGTCCTGATTCGGGCAACACATTTTCTGATGCAACCCAAGCACCAATATAGTTATTGAATGCAACTGGGTTGGATAATGTTGAATCATGATGCCAAGGTTTTTCACTGCTCATAGCCCAAGTGTCCACGCGATGAAGAGCAACGGCAAGTTCTAATTCAACAAAAAATTCAGAAATAATTGGACTGCACATTATGTCCATTACTTCGGGATGTTCTAGGTGCTCTGACTCTTTATCCCACCCAAAATTATTTCCATATTGATCAGTTTTGTCGGAGTTTTCTTTATCCCATGCACAATTGTATTCATCTATAAGACTTTCGCTTATAGCCTTTTTGAATACCACATAACCATTTTCGTGGAAAAAATCTATTGGTTCCATTTTCTTATTTATACATCGTCCCTATAAAATATTTCAAATCCGCAGTGCATTACTGCTGAGGCAAGTGTACCAAAGTATGTTTCTCGGTCTAGAGATGAGTCAATCGGTTCCTGTTTTAGTTTCAACGACGCTTTTAGCGCTGCGGGGTATTCAATATCGCGCATTGCTTTCCCGCCATTAAACCAAAGCACATCGCCGAAATCAACTTTTCTTCCTAGTTGCACCTTGTATGGCATCGCCACAAAAATATGGTCGTCAAGTGTTAGGTGGGTAAAAGATACGCATTCTGTTACTGGTGAGTCTTTTAAAGCAAAAAGTTGTGCGAGGTTTTCACCAGATGTTTCGGCTGGAGCCATTGAGCAGTATCCTTCGGCTGCGATGGTGAATTCTGTGATTCCCCAACCACGACGCATGATCACGGAAGCCTCTATTAATGATCGGATCCGCTCATCTTTAGGTATGGAGAAAGTATTTTTAAGTTGAATTATTGTTGCCAACTCATTATTTTTCCACCCAAATATGTTTATATTTAAATCGGAGCCAATTCCATCTTCTTCAATTAAAGAAGTTTTTGCAGTTTTGATTGACTCGGCGCATAGCGCTATTTTGTCAAATTCTGTTTCGTAGAAGCCTGTATACATGTTAGGAAACCCTACTGTATGGTCACTTCGCCAAAATGATGGGGTTGCATTTATGCTATTTATTTTGTACTAGTGTTTTTTCTATGACATCAAAACAACCAAAAAAATCCAATAAAAAGAAGGCTCCCGTCAAGAAGGCGTCTGCAAAGAAGACTCCTACAAAGAAGACTCCTGCTAAAAAGGCTCCTGCCAAAGAGGCATCTGGACTGAAAACTAAGGGACTTGTCGCTGCTAAGGATCCTTATTTGTTGGCAAAAGTCGGTGAAACGAAAGAACAATTCGCAAATGCCGAAAAGTTCATGAAGGTCATGGCTGAACAGACTGCCGTCATCAGAGTTAATGATGTGAAATCTTTGCCTCTTCGCAAGAAAATGCTTGCGTGGTTCAAGATTAGCAAGTAGTCTTAACCCCAATGAGGGGTTTACGAGGGGAAAAATGACAAACGAAGAAACAGTGCTGCCATTTGTTATTGATTCAAACATTCTCCTTGGTGATGTAC
>Ga0255077_1000034_pt1 | contig 20878 bp, 20 predicted proteins | sample Colum_Law_RepC_8_FD_188559 | JGI IMG/M metagenome (GOLD analysis project Ga0255077, IMG submission 188559) | Freshwater microbial communities from Columbia River, Oregon, United States - Colum_Law_RepC_8h | ecosystem: Environmental > Aquatic > Freshwater > River | place: USA: Oregon | collected...
CCTTTAATACATCTTCTAACCATTTCTTACTTTCTTCAATATTATATTCACGCTGGATAGGTGCTTCTTCTCCACCCCAATTTTGTTCATTCTGAGTGCAATAATCTACAAATTTTTCATAGTCTTCACCGTTAGTAAATTTATAAATATGCATAACATTTTTCCAGTCAATAACCCAAACACTGTAGATATCTGCATTAGTAGTTTCCATCTTATCTTGTTAAGTTTCTAAGTTTCTGATTGCATTCTTTATCATAAAAAAATGTAATCAAATTTTTTTGCATATTAATCACTTGCTGAAATCTACAACTCGGGGTGCATTAACTATTTCAATTTTATATTCTATCGTAGTTTTCAAGGGTTTTCTACCCCTTTTTTTATAAACAGGTAGATTATTTGTTTCTATCATTTTATCTAACTCTTCTTTTTTCTTAGATATGTAATAAATCCTATGATATTCTTTTTTCTTTTCAATCCAATCTATGATTTTTTTTTCTTCATCTTCAATTTCCTTCTGGCTTGCTAACATTTCTTCATAGTATTTTAATCGTAGTTTTTCTATGTATTCCTTCTTTTGATCTTCTTTAATCAAGTTTTCATATCTAGGGACTTTATAATTATGTTTATAATAGTTGTGGTATCTAAATCTATTTCTAAGTAATACAGCCTTTCTATAATCTGGATCAGTATAATATCTTTCCATCATACCCGTCATTTAATTTACTATATGTATATATACCTATAATAAATTAATTTTTTAAACTAAATTTCATTGTTTTCATCATAGTCGGTTATTAAATTCTGACTATTCTTAAATTTAACACCTAATAGATGTATTCCAGTATTATATTTATGTTCTTTAACATTATATGTTTTCATAAATTCTATTTTAACTTTCTTTACACTAAAATTGCACGCTGGATTTTTAATAATGTGTTCTTTTATAGTTTGCAGGCTTAACCTATCTTTATCATCATTAGTTATTATAAAATTTTCTGTTATATAATAATCTATTGTTATTCCGTCTTCTTCCATAACTTGAGCCTTAGGTTGTAATTTTTCATTTACAAAATATTTCTCCATAATTTTCCAGAAACTATAAATATAGTCATCGGTAGATATTTTATTTTTAATTTCATTATCTTCAATTACATATTTGTTACTTAGTAGCTTTAGCTGTTCGGTTGTAGCATTTTGTAGCTTTTCATCATAGGTTTCTTTACTAACAAATTGTCTTGCAGTATTAAATTCTATGCAAGTACTTAATGTATCAATAGGTTCTACGGGGGGCATATCATTTGCAAATATAACAGGCTTAGCTTCTATGAAAAATTCTACATCATCTTGAAAATTCTTTCTACCACGCCACATATCTCCACCACTTGCAAGTCCCTTAATTTTTACACCATCAACTTTAATATTTTTATTACTAGCGCAAAATTTAAATTCATTAATCAACATAAACCGCTTAAATTCAAAATCTATTAACCAGCCATTTTCTTTAGTATCTTTTTCTTTTGTAGAATTTCTTTCATATAATAGTTTATCACCACTAATAGTTCCTACATAGGATTGCAAAGCGTGGACTAAATATTGGCACAACACACCTTTACCACAATTTCTATTACCCATAAATCTTCCCCAATCCTTATCTTTGTAGTATCCAAATGTTGCTCTACCTATAAAATTAATTGCTCTTCTATAGTCTTCTCCAAATATAGCTTTAAATATCCCATTTTCTACTTCTAATATCTTAGCGTCTGATGGCGTATAGCTATTATAGCAATATCCTACTCGCTTAAATGGATAAACACCCTCTAATTTTTTATCTCCATATTTATAAAATTGTTTATCTTCTACATCATAAATTCCGTCCCTAAATGCTACTTTACCAATCATAGATTTATGTAGTTTATCATAAAATGTATCATCTGGATTTTCCTGTATTTTTAGATAAACCATATTAGTAAATTTAGTTATTTTATCATAGTCTGTAAGGTCTTCCATAGATTTACCTTCTTCATTCACCTTAATAAATTTATATGTACAAACAAAATTTTTAAGATCATCACTATTTTTAAATATTCTAATCCATAGATTATCTAATTTACAAAATACGCCATAGGTTCCACCACAAACAAAATCATCTTTGGTAGCTTTTATAAATAATTCAGCTCCTTCTTTATGAGTTTTCATAAAGATAGTTTTCTGAGTTAGTTTATTATACAATTCCAAATTATCCTCTTTAGCCATGTAAATTAAACTTCCTATAGTAGCTGTTTTTTTATCTTCTTTAGATAATGATTTACTACATTCACTTTGATATCTATACCTATTTTCACTTTCCTTTTGTTTATAGCCTTCAACTTTGTTGCAAAAATCTATAAATACATTTTCACCACTACTACCTAATTCGTTAATTACAATAAACATAATTTTAATCCAATCTGCCCAATTGCTACATCTATTAGGGCTTAAACAATCCAGTAGATTTTTAACTGTATCTTCTTTACCATAAAGTTTCTTTCCAACGGGAGTAGCTTCCGGTTCTTTACATTTTTGAGGTCCTGCTAACCTTATAGCGTCATCTGGAATATATGCTAATATAAAATCAATTGGTTCACCGTGCACTATTTCGTGGATAGAATTTGGATTATATTTAAATCCCTTATCGCCTTCATTTGTATTAGGCGTTTTCGGCTTAGGCTGATATGGAAGCCTATATTTATCTTTACCACCATAAACAGATTTATCCCAAGTATTATTTTCCCAATTATAGATTGTTTCCATTTCTTCAATATGGCATTTCATTACAGGCGGAGTTGCAAATATTTTAGGAATTTCTATGTGATAGCTAAATTCTTCTGATTTATTCTTGGTATATTTTAAATCTTCTAATGCTAAGTTACTATTAATATTATGAAAATATTTAAAGATTTGACTACATATATCATTAAACCCTAGACTAGTCTTTTTGTCTAAATCAATATAGAAGTGGTATTCCTTATTCTTATCTATAATATTATGTAGGCTTTGTTTATTAGAGTTCCTATCACTAATAGTCTTGGAGTTTTCAATTAGTCTAACTAGGTCATCAATAGTAGTAGAAGTAGTAATAAACGGATTTCCCTTAGCGTGCCCATAGGTTCCAGTGTTAATATTTACAAAATCAACTGTTTCATTAATCATATTGTAATAATGTATATTATAATATGAGTATTTTATCTTTAAACAAAAAAAATGTATCAAATTTTTTTGCAATACAGAAAACTTATTTACCAAAGGTATTAAGCTGTGCTATTTATTTAACAATTCAGGATATGATTTTTTTATAATCTCCAAATGTTTAATATACTTAACTATTTTTTTCCTATCTTCTTCTGGATAATTAGATAAATCATAAACATTTTTCATTTGTTGTTCTTTTTTTTCTTTATCCTTCCAATATCTTAATCTATTTGTTTCTTTGTATGGAATTCCACCTTCTCTATCTCTATACGCTTGGGAGGCTAACCTAGCTTTTTCACGCTTATCTTGATCCATTTGCTCTTATATTATGATGTTAAGTTATTTTTTTATGTAAAAATATGCAATCAATTTTTTTTCGTTATAAATAAAATAGCTTTGCTTGATTATACAGTTGGATCAGTAAGTAAATATGGCACCCAGATATCAACACCATTCAACTGCATCTTTAAATAATTTTGACCTATTATTCCATTAGATGTAGAATGAAATGTTACATTGTGAGCTGTTGTAGCAGTTGCCGTCAAGGTAGTTAAATTTATCCTACCTGTTGCTCCAGTATCTATATTAATTGTAGCACCAGCTTTACTCTGAATTGTAGTATTACCCACTCCAGCGGATGCTGTTGCCGTACAAACTAAATTACCTTGAGTTGTCCTAATAAAATTTCCATTCATATCTAATGGTCTAAAACTATTTATTTCATTATCATTTCCACTAAAATTAAAAACTTCTAATAATGTTCCATTAATAAGCGTCAATATTGCTAATGTTCCATCTTGATTTCCAGTTCCTACCGCTGATGCTCTACTGGATATTTTTGTAAATATTCTACTTGTTCCATTTGCGTCTTTTGTTGCTGAGGTTATGGAAGAAATTTCATCTGTAGCAACTGAAATAGCATCTTTATTTAATGTTATGACTGATCCACCAGCACTATTATTATTTAGTGTTAAAGCACCTACCTGCATAGTCGCTCTTGCTATTGGACCACTTGTGCTATTTATATCACAAGTAAATGGGCTATAAGTCGCTGTCCTATTTACTCCCTCTAGAAATGCTAAACTTCCGTTATTTAAAGTTGCTTGTCTAGTTATATCTGTCCTCTTTATTTGTAAATATGTCGCTTCTTGTCTTGTTTGATTAACACCATTATTTATAAAAACTTGTCCTGGCGCATAAGATGAATTGAATGTTTCACCCTGTAGTTGAATATAGTTATGTTCTATTTGCGTATAGAAAAATGTATTTGTAGGGTCTGCAACTACTACATTAGCGTGCACTAACATATTATCTTGAAAAAAACTATTACCATAAACATTAAAATATTCTATAGGGTCGCTAACTTGTTGTAGGGTCTGTGCTATTACTATTATAGCAGGAGTTAGACCATCAGATGTAACACCATAATAACTATACATAGGACTGCCTGTAGGAACACTCATTCTAACAAAATAAAACTTTGTTGCTGATGGATTAATAGTTATAGCTGGACTAAATGTAATAGTGTATGTAGCTAAACCACTACTTGTAGTAAAGCTTTGACCACCTAATGTCGTTTCAACTCCATTATCATCTTCTATTAATGATATCTGTATAGTAGAATTACCATTACTAAAATCATCGTATCCACTTGACGCATTTATTGTAGTAATATAAGTTGTATTTGTTGGAATTGTAAAACTACTACCTTGAATAATTCCAGTAGTGCTATCAAAAAGATTTTGACCAGTTAATGTTCCACTATTAAAAACCTCTATAGTTACTAATTCTTGACGCCGACCTCCTACACCTACTTCTACTCCATTAATCGGATTTAATGTTAGAATATTAGCTGAATAGATTGTATTTGCATTTATAATATCAAAATTATTCATATCTAGGGTTGTAGATGCTATGCTACCGTTAATCATAACTTGTCCTAAAGTGCTTGATGTAGGTATAACACCTGGCGATGATGTTACATTAGGATAGAATACATTACCTGCATAATAATCTATCGCTCCTACTTGTGAATACCAATACCAAAATGGATCATTATCTGCATTACCAGCTATAAAACTAACACTTGCATAATTTTGTTGTATATTGGAGCTAAAAACTATTTTAGTCATTTCTTGATTATCAACTAAAAATTTAGCCCCATTGATAGCGTTAACTACAGGCTGATTAGTAGGGTCTGGAATTATTGTAGAATTAAATGTTTGACTAAACCAAAAATTGTCTTCATTTAAACTACAACTTAATTTTACATCGGTAGGAACATTATCAACTATATTTAGAACTGAATATGGAGGAACTTTGGATATAGTATATTTAATAGCAGGCTCTGTTAGATTTGTAATATCATTTGTTGGAAAAGTTAATACACCACCACCTAAAGTAGTTGTACCATATCCATAAGTGCCCAATACCATAGTATCATCTGATAAATTCTTTATTCTACTTACACCTATTTGATTTGTGCCTTCTACCCAAAAACTTGCATTTCCACTATTTGCCATTTCAAAAAGATTAGTAGAATATTGACCACTAGGGTTATTAAAAGTGCCTAATGGAGCTCTCATAATAGAATAAATTGGAATATCTGTTGTAGATGGACCCTGAGCTGTACCAGTGTATTCTCCAGTCATTATAATTTGACTATTAATAATTGTAATATATTCTACTTGATTACTTGTAATACTTCCATTTGGAAATGGAAATGGACTTGTTAAAAAGCCAGGTGCTATAGTTGTATTGTAATATATCATAGAAAGTGAATTATAATTGTTATTAGTAAATCTACCACCTGCATATACTAATAGTAAAAATCCATCAGTAGCTGGTGTTGTAGGGGCTACATTATTAATTATTTTTCCACCTCTACAATTAAATGGACCTTGACCAGCGGCATAGCCAAAATCCCATTCTATTGCTACTGCCCAATTATCACTTGTAGTCGCGTTAAGACCACCTGTTAATGTGCAATCATTAGGCTGACTTGGATTACCCATAGTAGCTACACCATTAAAATCACCCCATATCCACACCCGCCTACTAGCTGTATTACTAACTTGTTTCTCTACACCATAAACTACATTATTTACACCTTTAGGAAGATTACCTGAATATGCAGGGTCGGCTGTTTGAGTAGTTAATTGAACAACAGTATTTGTATCTATGTTATATTGGAAAATATTATTAACAACTATTGTATTATTACCTTGTACAACATTATAGAAATCACCATAAACAATTATCTCTCTACTTGTATTTGCATCTTCAGCGTATATACCATGTATTTTAGCTAAGAAATTGCCTTTAGTTACAGCTAGTAATTTACTAACTAAACCAGTATTAGGAAAATATTCATATAATGCGCTTGTTGTAGGATCACCTTGAACACCTATAAAATGAGCTGGAGTAGCATTACCATCTATATTTATCTGACCTTGAAAATTAATAAAATTGCCACTTGTAAAACCTATCGTTTGTATATAGCCAGGAGTTTCGTATCCCGGATAAACATATAAAGCAAAAGCATTATAGGCTTTCTGACCACTTGTATATATAAAATCTAACGGAATTGTCCAATTTGGATTTGGATATGGACCAGGTGGCTCGCCAGGGTCCATTTTATATAGAACATCCCATGGACCATTTGGATCATCACTTGTTAAAATAGATAGTTGTTGACCCTGTATAGTAATAAATGTATTTACATAAATTTGAGCACTTGTTATATGATCACCTACTTTAAATTGTGGAAGCGCTGTGTACATTTCACCTAATAAAGCAGATAATGAACCACCGGTAGATTGATAAATTGTAGCACCACCAACATTAATAGTATCTGTAATCACATCTGGCTGATATTGAAAAGTATTTTCCGGGAACCAACCTGTAAAATTAGTATTAACTGGACTATTATCACCATTGAAAAATGTTAAAAGCTCGCCTGTAAATGTAGGTGGACCTATACTTGGATAAGGTGGCTGATAACTAGTTTGAGGTCTATATAATTTAACTGTATTATCTTGTGTATTTCCAGTTGATGGGAATTGGTGTATTTCACCAGTCATTATACCACCCGATATAGGTAGATAGCCACCAGGTGGAATTACGCTACCCGCTAAACTGACCGTCACATTACCTTGACCACCTATTGGACTAATTTCTATTCCATTACCTGCTATGATTGAGTTTACGCCCGCTATATTTGGTAGAGTGCAATTGATAACTACATTACCTATACCATTAAGTGGAGATATAGAAACATTAGTGCCTGCAATTATGCTATCTACACCAGGTGCAATGTTTGGTAGAACAATTGGTGGATTAAGTGTTGTATAGTTTAATGTATTGCAAGTCACATTTCCAGTAGTAGTAACACTATTTCGGGTTATTAAGGTTTGCTGAGCTGGAAAACTAGATGATGCCACCGTTATATTAGCGCCTACATCTAGATCTGATAAAATACCAACATTACCCAACACGGTCATATAATTTTCATATGATGGTGGTAATGGCTCTACATAGGCGTTTATTAAGCCTGATATATTAGACTGTATTTGTGCATTCGCCTGCCAAGTAGAATATTTATAGTTAGCAATATTAGGAGTATCAATAACATAGACAAATAGTTTAACATTAGCATTTAATGGAAGAATTGTATTATCTGGAAAATAAAAATTAGTTGTAGTATTTGTAATTGCAACATTTGCACCTAAATTACCTGATGGAACCGTAGCAGCCGATGATGTAGCTATTGTGCCGTTAATGTCCATATTTCTTAGAAGTGCAAAAGCTGTGCCCGTTTCTAAGAATAGATTAGAATAAATAAGATTACTATTCACTGGATTTACAAGGGTTGTAGTAGAATTAGGGGTTTGGAATGTATTTGAAAAGACCCCTGTTAGATTTCCCACTAATGTATTTGCAAAAAGATTACCAGTAAATGGATAGCCCATGGTGTTTAATAAATTTTCATTAAATGGAGTAACTATACCTTCACCTACAATAACACCTTTATCTGGAGTAATATAACTAAAATCCCTTGCCTGAATATAAACTGACCCCAATGATAATTCTGGAGTAGATTGATTACTATAACCAGCCTTAAGTAAAATATCACCAATATTTGTTTCCATCGCAATAGGGGCAGCGCCAGTAGTCATTTGTATAATACCCGCCCCCGATGTTAGTGCTATGGCTCCACCAGCCGTTGTTATTCCAACGCCTCCAATTAGAGCTTGAATAGCCATTAAACCAGCTGCACAAGTTATAGCCATTCCACCAGTACCAGTCATTAGGGATATACCTCCAAGCCCTACATTAACTGTAAATGCACCACTAGCTTGGACAAAACTATTAACGGTTGCCTCTGGACAAAAGGTAGATATAGACCTAATATAAGGGTTAAATGTAGATTTAATAGGTCCATGCAAAGGACCACTAAAAGGTGTTGGAAGTCCTATGTAAGCTAAATTATCATAACCAGCTGGATTAAGTGGAACTTTAGGTAGATAAGTATCACCATCTAAAAATGTAGAACTGGTCCGTAAAGTAGTAGAAGATGCATTACCTATATTTATAGTAGTATAGCCTGTATCAGTAGTCCCTTGTTGCGTGCCTATATTTATAGTGCTATTTGAATTACCTGATGTGCATTGTATATCAATGCCTTTACCATTAGATGCATACATATTAGCACCACCACTATCGCCATAGAAGCGACCCGATCCACCACCACCATATATTTGAGCTTGACCTGATGATGTTATATTTACTGAACTACCGGACATTTCAGCTCCACCAGTTAAAACTAATGTACCACCACTATTTGCTTGTGCAGTCACTTTAGCACCTAATACATTAGCCTCGTCCGCTCCAACTATTTCTGCCGTCCTAGTAGTTGATGGAATAGGTAGTAAAGTTGATTTTGTATAAACACTAACTCTACTAGTGCTATCACCTTTAAGATTAATATTACCATTCATAGCAATTTCTGCATTATTTGTAGAATTTCCAACATTAAAAGTCATTGCAACATTTCCACTTCCACCTATAGACACAAGACCGTTTGCAGGGGTGTTAATAGTTGTAGAACCCTTAACAAATACATTTCTACTATCTTCTACCCTTAATTGTATTTGACTTGGCGTAGATGTATTCCCATCTAAATAACTAAAAATACCAGTGCCTGTAGTTTCATTTACAACATCTGTTGGAGTATTATACACTTGGAGACCACGCCAAAATAAAGATGTATTACCTGCTAAGCCAGGGTGTGGAGCTTCTAAGAACTGAGTATCCCTAATTAATTCTGCTATTGCGGCTTCGTCTATAATTACATTACCAGTAAGAACATTAATTTGACCCTGTAGACTAACAACATTGCCTTGCAATATAGTTACATTTCCCTCTACTGCATTTATTTCATTTTGTAAAGTTACTACATTGCCTTGTAGGATAGACACATTAGCTTCTAAGGCGTCAATTTCCGCTTGTATTTGAGGGAATAAATTACCGTGAATATTTCCATTAATTTCTTGGAATAATACCTGATTTTTTGTATCATCATTAATAATCACCTCGGTAGTTAGGGCTGATGTATTAACATTTCCTATTAGTGCAGCTTGAGTGCTAAATTGTTGACCATTTAGAAGAAACTGATTACAAGATAGCGTTGGAACAAATCTTAAATTATATTGAGACATTTATATTATATAATAAATAATTTAAAATATAAGGTTTATATATAAAATAAATGGCTACTCCTATTTCAAATTCAAAAAATTGGATTAATCTTTCCAGTGCCGATAGAACAAGTGGTACTAGTAATAATTTTAGCATACAATTTAATAATGGTGGATTAACTAATGATAGTGGCGGTTTTTATGGCTCAAAATCATATATTAATCCTATATGGTTTAGTTTCCCAAATAATGCACCTAACATACAAGAACAATTTAATAATGTATTTTTTATTGCAGGTAGTAATTTTGTAGTTGCAGGTAATACTGGTAATGTTAATACATCTGCGCAATTAACTTTACCACAAGGAATTTATCAGAATGTTAGTCAATTAACTACAGGACTACAGACAGTTATTAATGGATATATCCACACTCCCGCGCCTGGAGTAATGCCTAGTGCCTATACTGGTAATGTTATTGTTAGTCAAAATGCAGTTAATACATCACTAGATTTTAATAAAATTAATTTTACATTCCAAAATCCAGGATCAGGAGAAACATTATCTATTTATCTTAGTAGGGGAACACCTAATAATTTTGTTGCACTAAATCCACTAAATTTTGGATCTGTTGTTGGAACTAATGAAAATGTATTTGAATTAACATCAGCTAGTCCATCTCACACGCTTCCATATCTACCTAATTTACAAATATATGATATTATACAAGTAAAATGTAATCTTTGTAAATCAACATATGAATTAGAATATGTAAGTGGCTCGTCAAGCCAACAACAATTATCTACTAGTTTAATTATGGTAGCATTTCCAACAGCTAACTATACAGTTAATGATACCATTTTATTTACAAATAATAATCCATTTTTATATAGACAGGAGATGAATACAAGTAACTATGATAGTATACAAATCCAGGTATGTGATAAGAATGGTAGATTAATTCCATTCTTTGGCGAGGTAGATTTTAGCATTACAATAGAGCGAGAACAATATAATGAGCCTATTAATCTTGGAAGGGTTAAAGACCAAAGCCCATATACCGCTCCGACATTTTATAAGTAGGGGGGAAAAATAAATAAATACGGGGTTTTTTATCGATGTTTTTCCCCACAGTTTTAAATTAAAATTGTATTAATAATTCACAAGAAAAAAAATATCCATATTAATTATAATGCCTATTACCGAAGACGCAAAAGATTTATTAAGGGAGCGATTAAAGCTAGCAAGACAAGCTAAATTAGATAAAAAGAATAAGGTAGCAGAAGCTCTAAATAAACCAGTAGCGCCCCCAGCTCCAGCAATAGTTGCAGCTAAACCTCCATCGGCTGAGAACGAACCACAGGTAGCTCCACTAACTCCAGCTGCAGAACAGACTAAGCCCTCAGTAGCAATAAACCAACCGACAGACAGCGTTGCAATTCTACCTAAGGCTAGTAAAGCTAAGTCCAGTAAAGAAAATAGTCCAAAAAAAGCTAAAAATAAGTATGCTAAACTTGTTTTCTATCAAGAACCTACTAGTAAAAAGATGAAAAAATTAACAAAATTAATGGATAATAGTAGCGATAGCGAAGATAAAGATTTTCATTATAAACAAGCACCGGTCAAGGAGACAACAAGCGAACAATTAGAATTTAATAGTAGACAATTACAATATAATAAAATATCACAACTATCAAGAATGATTTTTGATTAATATATACTAAAGGTAAATGTTATTCTACGGCTTCTATCCGATTGAAGTTAATAGTAGTATTTACTGGACACATATAGCATCACAGGCTACTATTGAGGCATATAGAGCTTCCATTAATGACCCACCTCCATGAAGGTGGTTAATGAAATTTCCCTCCTGGAACAGAAAATCCATTATGACGCAAAAAAAATTGATTACATTTTTTGATGATAAAGAATGAAATCAAGTTTCTAAACTACAAGCACAGCTACCTTCGGAAAATGACTACTTACGCTGACCAATATGAATGGCTTAGAGCCCAACCTAAGTGGAGGACTATTGTAAATAACGCTGGAATAAAAGGAATTGCTAGAAAGCTAACAGTAGATGCTATTATTCCAACTTTAAAGGTTAAGTTTGCCCACATTAAATTGCCTTGGAATATAGAAGCTATTGAAGATATTAGAAATAGTAAAGATTTAGCTAATACAAGAAATGGTGCAGTAGGATCATTACAATCCATATTTAATACAAGCCATAGTAACATTATGAGGCTTACAAAATATGAAAAATATTTAAATCCAGAACAAGAAATACTATTACATTCATTAATTAATCTAAGGGATTTTCCCAAGACTTTCCAACATAAAATTGATGAAGCCCATCAGCAAAAAAATGAATTAAAATTACTAAAATACTATTCTATAGTTACTCAAATGTATATAGATTTACTAAAGACTATTGAAGAAATAGATTATAATGGACTTGAGCAACAATATAGAATAGATAATCCTATAAAGGCTATAGCACCAAGACAAATTGATATAAGTGGTCAAGAATTAATGAATTGTCGTGGCGATATAAAAGGTTTATTGTTTAATAAATTATCCAGCTAAATTATTATGAAAAAATCCCATATTTTTTTTCTAAGTGCATTATATATACAAATTTAAATGGCTGATAATTTTAGGATAGCATATAACATTGCAAATCATAATAACACACATTATAAATTAAATGTAGTAATTGTAGATAGCTTAGATAAAGTTATAAAATCCATTGATAAGGAGGTTTGCATAGAGGAATTTAATTCATCTTTGCAATACACCGATGAGGAAAAAGAAATTGTTTCTAAAGGAAATGAATTAGTTAAACTAAAGACTGCTACTAACATTGCAAGAATTCTAAAAGATGATATAGAGCAAGTTGTTGAGGATCTTAAATTGAAGTTTCAGGAATTACATTAATTTTAATGAAAATCTATTCCCTGAGTAAAGATTATCCCTAACAGGTGGATTTAGTAAATTAGGATTATAATAAGTATTTCTAATAACATAATCATTTACAATTTGACTATTTTTAATAGTTTGTTGTAGGAAATTATCTTGGACTAGTTTCTGATTAAGCACATATGGATTAGGTGGAATATAGACATCTGTTAAGCTATCCATAGTATATGTTGTAGCACTTTCTAATCGTTTCAGTCTGTTTTTATTCCAATTTTTAGCATCTTGTTCTTCCATAATATAACCTTGATTTTGATATTGTTTTGCAGGGTCTACGGGTTTTTGATTATAACTCTTTACATTGGATAAAGCGTTTTTTTGTTTTTCTAAATTTTTAACCATAGTTTTTTTTATACTATGGATAAATATTTTAATTGGAATAAAATGTACTAATATTTTACTGAATAACTCTAATGCGTTTTGCGACAGTATCGAATTCTAATACACTAGACAATAAACCAACAAGTAGAAAATTTAAAGTACTTGCAATACCGGTTTGAATAACTATAATTTCACAATTTTGACTAGATGTATCTATACCACTAAGCACTTTCTGAGGGCTTGACCATCCATCTTCTAAACTAAATGATTGCACCCACACACAGTTATTAGACAAAAAGTATGAGGGTTTATAAGACGCTTGGGCAACATTTGCAGCACCTGGAGTACCATTACTAACCGCTTGATTATTCAAAAATAGTAAAGATGTAGCAGACATAGAATTACTCCAATAATGATTTAATGTACTATCCGCTAGTAAATAAGCATTATTATAGGCGGTTGTAGGATATTGAGTACTACCAACTTGAATAACACCAGTAAATTGCGATGCAGTAGTATCGGTAAGCCCACTATTAAAATTAAAATAGGGTGGATTAGTAACATCAAAGCTGTTAGTAGTAGACACATTACCAGCAAAAGACGCAAATTGATTATAAGTGGATGATAAAGGACAGACCATAAGACCATCTATGCACATTGAGGACACTTGCAATCTATTAGACCCATTAACTTGTTGCACTTGACTAACAAGATTTTGAAATACCAATCTAATTGGCTCGGGTCTTTGCGACCTAATGGAGAGGAAGCTGGCGTAAATTGGTGGGATCGAGCTAATAACATCTACATTTAATCTAAGATTTTCTAGTTTCCAAGCAACTAGCGCTGCGTTCTCTGCCGTAGCAGTTCCATCGCGATAAACACTTAGAATTTTATTATCATCGAAATCGATTTGCAATTCCAAGTCGTTCCAAATAGATGTATCTATCATCATCTCGTTAGTTCCACCATTACCTTTAGCCAATAAAAGAAAATCATCTATTTGTTGATAACTAGTTTTAGTTGTGGCAGCAGGTGGCTGATTGAGGTCAAGACCGGATGCATCATTACCACTAACCAATTCTTGGAAGCCTTCTAATACCTTAGTATGACCGAATTCTGTATTACCAACGGCTCTTACCATAGCGTGATAAACTTGATTGTACTGATTGCACAAACTTCCAGCGACACTAATTCCCCCTAAGTAAAATTGCACACGCCTAACATATTTATAACTAGCTGGAAAAAGTGCATTAATAAAATTTGTAGATCCAGTTACTAAATTACTAAGCGTAGATTGAAAAGACACAGTAGCACTTGATAAATTAATAATAGATGCACTTGGAAATCTAAAGCGCGTAGTTCCACTACCATCGCCGTTAACAGTGGTATTATTAATAGGTAGTAAATTTGTAGTTCTTGCTACCCTAACTTGCAATTGCCTTGCACCATATCTTAAAGAATTTGGTAAGTTTTCTATTTGAGCCATCATTTGAGCATCTTCTATGGACATTTTGTTTTTATATATAACATAATATATTTTATTATTTAATAGAAATAATAATAAAATAGATTTAATTAATATTAACAACTATTTTGACTTTGCCCCATCATATACCCTCGCCTAGTGTTTTTAATGTTCCTATATCTTGCACCCATTTTTATGCCTTTGTTTCGTTGACCTATTCTTGTAGTCATATCGGCTATTGAATTATTGCGTTGACCTATTTTCATTTTATATTATACCATAATATTTTTTTTATTTTGTTCTTCTTCCATATGTTTTTTAATTGTTTTTTCTGTTTCAACCGGATCTGATAAATAACAATCTATCATTAATTCTAAAAAGTATTCAGGAGTATCTGGATTTTCTTCCCTAAGTGTTTTGAGCCATTTATTTTTCTTTATCTTCTTAATCTCTTCTTCGTCCATCTATAATGATATATATATATACTTAGATATTTTTTTCCAAAAGTATTAATTCAATTTTAATCCACCCATTCCTACACCAACACCTCCACCACTAACATCACTTGCGGACACGCCTGTTTGACCTCGTGTATCCTTTAAAAATTTCTTCCAAGCCGTATCTCCCCTTCTAGGATTTCTAGGGTTTCTAACTAACCAAGCACCAAAATCTAGCCTTAAATCATCTGGTATTAATTCAGGACCGTATTGACCTTGTATTTCATTTGGATAATCAAATAATTCTAACATTCTTTGCACTTTATCATCAAAAGACATAACGCTTTCTGGAGCACTAGCAACTACTAAAGGGTCTATAGATGATTTAGGGTCACCTCCAGCAGCTTCACCTTCAGCTGATATAGCAGATCCGCCACCACTTCTTAACATAGCTTCTATAGCGGCTTCATCCAAACCACCTAGTGCACCAGCTCCTATATCTATATCACCTGAAAATACAGCGGCTTGACTAGCTGCAACCGGTCTAGCTTTACCACCTTTAGTTTTTGTTTTAGTTAGACTATATTTTATTTCTTCTTCTAATAAAAATTGCATCTGGTCTGCACTGATTTTACCACTTTCTAACAATCCCTGTAGTTCGGTTATTCTAGCAATAGGAATTTTTACACTTGGTTCTTCTACAACAGCAACAGCTTCACTCCCTTCTGCACTTAAAGTATTTAATGTTCCACCTCTAACCTTTCCAGCTTTAGCAGGTTTAACCCTAACGGCTTCAGTTTGTTGCGGTGGAAGAAAATTAAAGACCATCTGATTAATTGCACCTACACTTACTCCAGCTTGACTTAATGATGGATTTTGTAAAGATGTATATGTGGCGGACACATTCGGATTAGTAGATCCAAAAGCCTGACTAACTTGGCTTTGTAATGATGGAGCTGATGCACCACCAAAATCAGGTCTATCAGCAGGTCCTGCACTTTGACCTCTACTACCAGGTGGTCTACTACTTTCTCTAGTTCCTGCCTCCGATCCAGGTTTAAAAAAGCTTTCTCCAAGTAAATATTCACCACCAACTCTTTGTTGTAGTTCACCAACATCTTCTTGTTCCCATCTACTAGGTCTATCTAACATTCCCTGAGAAAATAATGCAGTATTATATAGAAAATTATTTTGCCAGTCCATAGCTTCTTCTTGTTTTCTTTGGAATTCTTTCTCCCTATAATTATCTCCGGCTAATCTTTCTATTTGAGCTTCTTGGAATTCAGGTGCAATAGACCGTTCTTTCCTATATGCTAAAAGTCTATTAAGTTGATTATTACCAGCTCTATCAATATCTCTAGCCGACATAGCTAATGCTATATCTCTACGCCTAGCTGCCTTCTGAGCAGATGAATATGAATTAAGAATATCTTTGGTGTTGTATGGAATAGAAAATTGTCCTAAATCTCTACAAGTCATTTTTTTTATATATATAAGATATATAATAGTAATGAAAATTAATAAAGTTAATAATGTAAAAGTAAAAGACTTAAATTTTGCAAATCCATATACATTCCCAACATATAGTAACACTACCCAAGACAATTCTATGATATTAGCACTAATAGCTGGTATAAGAAATGCAGGAAAAAGTACCTTAGCATTAAATATTATTGAATTAGAAAAAAAGCATCTATTAGAAGGTAATAGTAAAGTTTATTTTATTAGTCCTACTAAGGACGCTAAGGTAGAATACTTTATAGATAAGTATAAAGATAATTTTGAATATGTAGATATTTTAGATAGGGAGCATATGCAGGAGGTGTTAGATAAAATAAAGAATAGAGTAGAAGAATGGAAGGAAAAATATGATATGTTAAAGCTTCTAAAGCAATTCTTACTAAGACCTAAAAAATTAACAATAGAAGAATTAGAATTATTGGAAGAAATGAATTATATGCAAGATGATGAGGAATTAGAAGATTTTAACTATATGCATCCACCCTTGTCTACATTAATAATTGATGATAGTATTGGTAGTCCAATGATTTGCGAGGGTAGAAGTGTTGATGGTAAATGGTTTCAACGGTTTGTATTAAAGCACCGTCATTTTCCATACTATTGTAATGTATTAATATGCACACAACACATTAAGGCGGTTGCTAAGTATTTTCGCACAAATTGTAACTGGACAGTTCTATTTCCATTTAGGGACTTTAATGTTCTTAAGACTGTTTTTGATGAATATAGTATTTTGTTTAACAACAATCTTGATAATTTTTTAAACCTAATGGAAAATATAAGAATAAAAAATGACCATAGCTTCTGTAGTATTTATTATGATAAAATACAATATGTAAGACTTGGTTTTAATGATGAATTAACATTTGATGTTAAAGATGATAATAAAAAAATAGTAGAAGAATGCGAATGCAAACCTACCGAATAATGAGTGAAATTTGTTTAAATTTATAAGTGCCGATTATCTGAGGATTGTATTTGTTTAATGGAGCTTTAGTTGCATCAAGCTTGCAATAATGATAACGGTTTTTAATGGATCGGGGTTCGTCCATATCTTTCTTAAAATTTGAAAATGCAGTATTAATAATCATAATTTGTTTATGACCTGCACTTAATAATTTATCCATAAAGATTGTAATTGTTTCGTCGTCCCAGTGTTGCAAGACATCTTTAATAATAACAAGGTCAAATTTAAATGGAATACTAATCTTAGTGGCGTCCATATGGAAAAATTTAATGTTTTCTTTACCATATAAATCTTGATTTTTTTCAACAACTGACTTAACAACATCAAGACCGACATATTCTATACCGGACCAATCCACAAATTGCGAATGTTGCCAGTCGCCACAGCCGATATCCATAACCGTTTTTACATCATTTTTGCGCATATGATTTTGTAGGATATCCATATAGCGGACATTATAAGCGGGCGATGAGCCTGCACCGCTTCCATTGCCCCAGATTTTTTTATCATAAATTTTTGTAAAGGTCGTCATCATATCAATGGTAGACATTTTCGTATGGAAGATTTGTATGGAAGAATTGATTAATGTATATACTCCCTCCAAGAAAATACGCTTCAAATTTTTTTGCATCATAGTAGCTTCCATATATGATGAGAAAAAATTGATTACATTTTGTATGGATGATAATGCGCCATATATAATGCGAAAAATAACATATGGCTGATTATGATATATATTTTTTTTAATTTTCTTTAGGCATAAAAAAAATTGATTGCATAAAATAATCTTAACATATAATATATATATATATATATATAACAACCAATGATTAGCGACGCCACTATTGCGACTTACAATGCAGCCCTTAATGCACTTGCAAGAGATTTAGGATATGAGGTGCAATTATTATATCCAGATGGATATCACTGGCTTGCAAACAGCGAGCAGGTTATTAATGTTTTAAAGACTATGTTGCCTACTACACAGAATAATAAACTATTTGCAATTAAATACGCTTTAAATTTAGCTGATGCACCTAGCGAAATACATAAACCATATACTGAATATATAGGAGTTGTTAAAGATATCTTAGCAAAATCTAAAGCTGAAAAGACTAAGACTGATAGAGAGGAGGCTAACTGGATGGAAAAGGCGGATTTAGAAATAATATTAGAAGACCTTAAGAAAAATCTACCCCTTAAGATTAATAACATGGAGCAATATAGAAATGTTATGAAATATTTAGTATTAAAAATCCATATTGAGACACCACTTAGAAATGATCTGGCTGATGCTAAAATATATCTTGATCCATCCAACGAAGATTTACAAGAAATAGCTACTAATGATGACTATAACTATATTCTAGCTATATCGCCTGGATCTGCTAAATATATTAATAACCAATACAAGACTAAGAAAAAATATAAACAAATTAACATTGACTTTAGTCCAACACTAGCATTTGACCTATTCCATTATGCTAAAGAGATTATAGAATATACATCTGTAGCAGTAATTGACCCTAAAGGCGTTGAGACAACTAATAATCTATTCTTAGTTAACAATGAAAGGGATAAAATGAATAGAAATAGCTATACTAAGTTTATGAAGACTATATTTGCACCCTATGAAAAAAAGATAGCAAGCACTATGATTAGACACATTATAGTTAGCGATGTATATAAACTAGATAAACAACAAGAAGATGAAAAAAAAGAGTTAGCAAGAGTAATGGGACATAGTCAATCTATGGCTTACGGTCACTATGCAAAAGTTTGATTAATATGCAAAAAAATTTGATTACAAAAAATATTTATTATAATGTATAGTAGAGTATAGATTATAATGCCTATTGAGGATATTAGTAGAAACTATGTTAATATTGAAGATATTAAAAAAAAGACTTTCCACGAAATAACTTGGAGCGAATGGGCGACTTTAGTTGATAATCATAATGGACTATGTAAAGAAATAGATGCACTAGTGGAGAGGTTAGAAAATTTAGAAAATTTTGTTAAAGGAAAAAATCATTTTGTATGGAGATAAATACAAGTAATTTGCAAAAAATTTGATTGCATTTTTTTATGTTGTTTTATGTAAATAAATATCTAAAGTATTAATATAGAATGACCTCCATCCAGTGCATTAACGGATGTTGTTTAGAGTGGCTTGCAATTCTACCCGATAAGTCGGTGGATTTATTTATATGTGATTTACCCTACGGATGTCTTGATGGAGGCGGTGGAAAAGAAAAGAAAAAAAGGGCTGAAAAAGGTGAAAATGGAATTGTAGTTAGTGGAGGTTGTCCATGGGATGTTAAGATAGACCTCAATAAATTTTGGATAGAAGTTAAGCGTCTATGTAAAAATGATAATACTCCAGTATTAATGTTTTGTAATACTTTATTTGGAATTGATTTGATTAATTCAAATAGAGATTGGTTTAGATATGATTTAGTTTGGAATAAGAATTGTGGCACTAATTTTCTACTTGCTAATAAACAACCTATGAAAAGCCACGAGATGATTTATGTATTTAGTAAAAAGGCGGCATTTTATAATAGAATTAATATTAAGGTAGAAGGAAAAAAAGGTTATAAAAGAAATGGTGGTTATGTTAGAAAAAGTAATTGTTGTTATAACCCTGGTTGTATAGAAGTTGATGGAGATATTATAGATAATACTAGATGTCCGCTTAGTGTTATTAATTTTCCAAGAACAACATCTAAACTACATCCTACCTGTAAGTCAGTAGACCTTTATAAATGGCTAATAGAGCGATATAGTAATGAAGGCGACTATGTTGTAGACCCTACCGCTGGAAGTTTTAATAGTGGACGGGCTTGTAAAGAATTAAATAGAAACTATATTGGTATAGAATTAGATGCAGACTTCTATGAAAAGAACAAGATAGATAGTGATTAATACGCGAAAAAATTTGATTGCATTTTTTTATGATAAAGAATGCAATCAGAAACTTAGAAACTTAACAAGATAAGATGGAAACTATTAATGCAGATATTTACACTGTTTGGGTTATTGACTGGAAAAATGTTATGCATATTTATAAATTTACTAACGGTGAAGACTATGAAAAATTTGTAGATTATTGCACTGTGAATGAACAAAATTGGGGTGGAGAAGAAGCACCTATCCAGCGTGAATATAATATTGAAGAAAGTAAGAAATGGTTAGAAGATGTATTAAAGGAAGATAGTGACTAGACGCGCCCCCCCGCGCCCCCCGGAATAACAATATTT
>Ga0255077_1000038_pt1 | contig 19483 bp, 25 predicted proteins | sample Colum_Law_RepC_8_FD_188559 | JGI IMG/M metagenome (GOLD analysis project Ga0255077, IMG submission 188559) | Freshwater microbial communities from Columbia River, Oregon, United States - Colum_Law_RepC_8h | ecosystem: Environmental > Aquatic > Freshwater > River | place: USA: Oregon | collected...
GCGGCAGCTCCGGCAGCTGCGGCACGTCGGCCGCCCCGCCCCGCCCCGCCCGGCACGTCGGCCGGCCTGGTCAGCTGCTACATGGCCCGCGATCGCGTCGGCAACGGGCCAATTGGCCAGGCCGGCGGGGCCGGCAGCCCGGCAACGGCCGGCAACGGCGGCCGATTGGACAGCGGCGGCGGCGTTTGTTCAACGTTTTTTGAACGTCCGAAAGATGGGTAAAGATGTCAGGATTTGCGAAACATAGGCGCTCAATACCTGATTAAAAAGGTCATGTATAGACTCCCCACTAAGGAATCTATTCCCCCCTCCGCCAGCGGGGGGGGCGAAGCCCACCCGACCCCGTTAAAAACATGGGGGTAAACCAACGAAAACCATATGTTTTGCTACTATGCCGGTCTAGGCAACCACAGTAGCAACCACAGTAGCAATACATATAGACAATTCATTTACTTTGTATCTCCCTTTACAGGGAGATTAAACAAAGTAAATAATGGCCAAGCCATTATAGCCTTTACGCCTTTGAGGGCGTAGGCTAAATGTCTGGCCAATGAGCCAACCCTTCCGTCCCTTCCGTCGCCGCGCCGGCCAGGCAATCACCCGTCGTCCCGAGTCGCCGTGGGCGAGGGCATGGCGTCTTTCGCCCGAGCGGATGCGCGAACACATCATCCGGCTGAACGAGGCGAGGACGGCCAAGTCGGAGGAGTCAGCCCAGCTCGTCCAGGCGGTGCTGAACCTGATCCCGACCGACCGGGGTTACCGCGCCCACGAAATCCGTGACCTGTTCGCAGCCGAGTGGGGACGGTGCTACGACGAGCCGCTGACGAAGAAGGACGCCTGGAACAAGATTCGCAAGGCCATGCGTCACGGGATGCTCGCCCGGGATGAGAACGGTTTGATATTTCCACGACACGGGTAGCCGATTGACTTGCTCGGTGTCGGGCGTAACCATGACGGCGTGGTACAAAACAACGACATGGGCGGAGAAGACTTCCGTGCGGCCTGCGAGACGCTCGTGACCGACGCCCAGCACCTACGTCGCATCGGAGGGCTGAACATCATCCGGGCCGCGCACATCCAAGACCAGCGAGGCGACGAAGAGGTGGCCCAACTTCTCATCTCCGAGGCGGCGGTCATGTTGTCGGTGGCCAGCCAAATCGAGGACTTGCTCTGTCCTCCCAGCGATCCCGATGCCAATCTATGACGAATACCAAAGGTTCTGGAAGCGGCTCTCCAAAGTGGATAGGGCGGCATTGGAAGCGACTGGATTTAATCCTAGAAACCCTGACGATGCCGGGGTTCCCCACGCTCATCGTTACTTCGGAGGTGAACCCGTGTCGGACCACGAAGACGAAACGAGGAGCGAAGGGTACGACATCAACCAGTTGCAAGCGGTGCAATGGCAGATGCGCGAAAGGACGTACACGGAAATGAGCGAGCGACTCTTCACGCAGGACATGGTGCTGGATATCCTCCGCAAGGTCATCGCCGTGATCGATATGTCGACACACGCCGAAGTCCGGCTGCACGGGACGTGCATCAAGCTCGCCCTTGGGATGCCCGACCAGCCGACCATGACGGCTCTGGCCAATCAGCATCGCCTGACCCGCGCCGCCATCTCCGCCCGAGTTAAGACAATCCAGCGTAATCTCGCCCTTCCTCCGTCGATGTACATGAAGTCCGAATCTGCGTGTAAGAAACTTTCCGTGGCGCGGAGGAAGAAACTCCGATGAGCGATAAGGTACGACCCATCGACCTAGCCGGACGCTTCGGCGTCACCAAGCAGGCGATCAACAAGTTCATCACGCAGGGGATGCCCATTGACTCCATCGAGTCAGCGGAAGCCTGGTACATGGCCCGAGGTGCCGGACGCATGGGTTCATCCGTCCGTCCCGACAAGGACTTCACCGAGACCGTCGAGCGTCAGCGCGAACTGAAGGCTCTGGCGTATCAGCAGTACCTTGACGACCTCGGCAGCAACTCGCCCGACGCAAGCAAGTCGTATGCGACCTACGACAAACTGGTGAAGACCTTGGTGACGCTGGAGAAGGAACTCCAGGCGAGGCAGATCGCCAGCCGGGAGTACATCCGAACCCAGACCGCCATCGAAAGGTTCGGACGGGTGTTCGCGCAAGTCCGTGAAGAGGTCACGCAGCTCGGCACGAAACTGGCGTCGAGGGTAAACCCAGACAACCCGGGCCGTGCCATGAAGGCCATCGACGACGAGGTGAAGAAGATGCTTGAGCGTCTGTCCGCCGCCGCCGGCTACGCCGAGCAAGCCGTGGTCAAGGAAGTCGACCCAGAAGAACCCATCGAGGTCGAAGACGAGGATTCCGTCGACGAAGTCGAATGATCATCGACCCGAAGACAGTCGATACTTTCGAGGCTCACATCCGTGCGATGATGACTCCCGACCCGGAAGGCGACATCGTGCAATGGCTGGAAGCCAACGTGCGCGAAGTACCCGGCTCGCCGCAGCCCGGCCCGTTCCGAGTGGAGTCCACTCCGTTCCTCGCTCCGATCCTCCGAGCCTTGAGCGACCCCGAGATTACCACGGTCGTCGTCTTGGGTGCCGTCCAGATGGGCAAGTCGTCCCTGCTGGAACTGTGGTCGACCTTCATCCCTGCCCGTTCGCCTGGGCCGACGCTGCTCTTGCAGGACGTCGACGACAACGCACAGGACTGGCAGAAGGACCGCCTTCGTCCGATGTGGGAAGCCACGCCGGCGACGCTGGCCAAGATGGAGGACTCCGAACGAAACCAATGGAAGAAGACCCGTTTCGAGCGTAACACCGTCTGGGTGTTGGGTGCGAATAACAAGAAGAACCTCCAGCGTCGTTCCATCCGCTTCCTCGGCGGTGACGAAGTCTGGCTCTGGCCCAAGGGTCACTTGAACGAAGCCTTGGCGCGTCGCACGGCATTCATCTGGCAGGGCAAGTCGCTGCTCGTCTCGCAGGGCGGCGTCGAGGGCGACGATATCACCGACCTGTGGAATCAGTCCGACCGCCGGGAGTGGACGTTTAAGTGTACCCAATGCGGCACCCGCCAAGCCTGGGAGTGGGAGCAGTTGATCTATCCCGAGGATGCACGGGAGCCGAACGGCTGGAACTTGGACAAGGTCAAGGCCGGCTGCACCTACGAATGCAAGTCGTGCAAGCACCGCTACCGTGACTCGTTTGAAGTCCGCGCCGAGCTGAACCTGACCGGCGAGTACATCCCGATGAACCAGAATGCTCCCAAGGGCGTCGTCGGATTCCATTGGAATTCACTCTGTGCCCAATGGGGCTTGGACTGGGGCAAACTGGCGGAGATGGCCATCCGTGCGAAGCAGGCTTTCGAGGAACACGGCGACGATGTGGCCCGTCGGGAGTTCAAGCAGAAGCGTCTTGCCCTGTCGTGGTCTGACGATCCTGATGACGGGGGAGGCGAAGTCATGCCGCAGGGCTACAAGATGCTCGACCAATGGGACGACGAGGCGTTCATGGTCGATAGCAAGCTCGCCGAACCGCCCTTCAAGGACGAGTACAAGAAGTCCAAGCAGTTCGCTCGCCTCCGCTTCATGGGCGTCGACGTGCAGCGTAAGGGCTTCTACTGGATCGTCCGGGCGTGGGCCTTGGACGGAAAGTCACGCATGGTGCAATGGGGCTACTGCGACACCGAGGAGGAACTTCGTGAAGCCCAGAAGCGTCTTGAGGTCTCCGACTTCTTCGTCTTCGTGGACTCGGGTGACGGACCGAACACCGACACCGTCTACCGTATGTGCGCGAAGTACGCCTGGAACGCCACCAAGGGTTCTGGCCAGAACGAGTTCCCTTGGCGTATCCAGACTCCCTACGGCATCAAGGTGGCCTACCGACCCTACGCCCGAGCCAAGGTGATCCAAGTCGGCCAGACGTCCTGCAAGTTGTACCTGTTCTCAAACCTTTACTTCAAGGACTCCATCTCCCGTCTTCGCCGCGCAGGCCATCACACCTACCCCGAAGACGCCGGCGACGAGTACCGCAAGCAGATGCAGTCGGAACACCGCACCAGGCAGGCCAACGGGCAGGCCATCTGGCTTCCCATCGGCGAACGAGCGAACCACCTTTGGGACGTCGAGGTCATCGGCATGGTCCCCGCCCTGATGGCCAAGCTCATCGGGCGCGGCAAGAACCGCCACGGCAAGCCCGAGGACCGAAAGCCCGACGAAAAGCAGACCGAGGAAGAAACCGCTTGACGACCTTACACCTCATGGCATGGTTCATGGCAAGCCGGCTGACTCGACATACATACCACGGGTGGCTCTTGTGGATCGTTCATGGGGTGGGGTCAGCCGGCCCTTTTACACGGGGCTAAACGCAAATGGCACGACCCCAAGGTATCTTCCTTATTTTCGACATTTGCGACATCCTTGAGATCGTCGCCAAGGCGAAGGAACTCCTGAAGCAGGGTAAGACCATGATGGAATACTCCGATTCCGGCACCAATGTCGTGAAGGAGTTCCCGATGGATATCTCCACCGTCTTGGTGGAATGTCGTTACGCGCTGATGGTCAAAGACCCCCAGACTTACGGCTCCATCGACCGTGTCCGGGTCATCAATATGCTCAATAATTTCCGAGGACTCTGATGCGACCCAAAAAGACCAAGAATCCTGCGGTCCCGCAGGTGAAAGCACCCAAGACGCCGAAGGGAGCCGCTTCGCCGGTACCCGTGAAGCAGGCGTCGGGCGGCGGCTCTGGTCCGGGCATCTTCTCCAATTTCGAGTCGGCGAAGTTCAGCAACAAGCGTTCATGGATTTGGTCGTCTTGGCCGCAGGACTTCAAGAAGACCATGACGGTCTTCGACCGCATGGAGACCACGCGCAAGATGCGCTGGTTGGAGTTGAACGCCGGCCTGATCCGTCAGGTGCTGTCGGACATGGCCCTCTACACGGTCGGGGCTGGCATCAAGCCCCAGTCCCAGTCTGGCGACGAGATGTGGGACGACGCCGCCGAAGCCTACTTCAAGCAATGGGGTTCCCGCGCCTGTGATATCACGGGCCGCTTCTCGTTCTTTGAACTTCAGCACATCTGCTGCCGCCTGATGGACCGTGACGGCGAGTGCTTCATCATCAAGACCCGTGGCCCCGGAGGCGAACCTCGCCTTCAGGTCATCGAAAGCCACCGTGTCGGCAATTCGTCGAACAACGAAGTGCCTCCGGGCATGGTGGACGGCATCCTGTTCGGCCCCTACGGTCAGCCCATCTTTTACAACGTCATCCGTTCCGATGGCTCCAGCCGCCTGGTGCCGGCCAACGCCGTGATGCACCTCTACGAACCCGAGCTGGCCTCGGGTGCGCGAGCCTACAGCCCCCTCCAGCACTCGATCAACAATCTGGTCGATATGCTGGAAATCCTGTCCCTCGAAAAACTCGCCGTGAAGACGGCGTCGGACATCACTCGCACGATCACCCGTGAGAATCCGAACTTCGACGGCACCCAGTCCGACTTTGAAGCCTTCGGTATGAAGCCGCAGGACTACGGCGACGGCATGACCGACCCGAGCGAGGCTTCGACCTTCCTCGGCGGAAAAGTGCTGGCTCTCGCCCCCGGCGAAAAACTGGACTCCTTTGAGTCGAACCGCCCGAACAAGACTTTCGACGGCTTCATCGAACACCTTGAGCGTGACTCCCTCGCAGGGATGCTCCCTTACGAATTTAGCGCGAATCCGACGAAGGCAGGCGGCGCGGTCATGCGGTTCGTGGTGGCCAAGGCCGACCGCAAGTTCTCGCATCGCCAACAGGTGATGATCCAGCGTTTCCTGACCCCGGTCTGGGGCTATGTCATCGGCTGTGCCATCAAGGACGGTTTTCTCCGCTCGACCGAGTATTGGACGAACGTCTCTTGGACGACTCCCCGCCGTGTCACCGTCGACGCCGGTCGTGACGCGCAGCAGAACCGCATGGATATCGAGTCCGGCCTCAAGAGCCTTACGGACAACTACCTTGAAGAGGGTCTCGACCCCAAGGAGAAGATGCGCGAGAACGCCGCCGAGAAGCGTTACCTGCTCGACCTCGCCAAGGAGTTCGACGTCCCGCTCTCGATGCTCTACAAGCCGCAGAACGTCGCCCCCGCCGATATCAACGCCTCCGTCGCCGACGACGAGGTCAAGATGGACGACGGCGCGAAGATCGTCGAAGACGACGTCGACCCGGACGACGAAGAAACCTTCAACAAATAATTCATGTACTCCCTTTCCAACGCATTCAAGACCTTCTCGCCGATGCTCATCGAGCCGGCAAAGGCCAAGGCATACCTTGAGAAGGTGGCCAGCCTGTCCCCCTCCGACCTGAAGGCCGGCGACGACCTTGAGGACATGATGGAGATGCTCTTCGGCCCGAAGCCGATGATGGTGAAGAGCGGCGACTTGGCCATCATCCCCGTGAAGGGCGTGATTGGTTCCGGCCTCACCGAGCTGGAAAAGATGATGGGTGCTACGGATATCGAGGACATCCAAGAGATGCTGGAAGACGCCGAGCGTGACCCGGGCGTCGAAACCATCATCCTCGACTTCGATACGCCTGGTGGCACGGTCACCGGCGTCCCAGAGATGGCTGCTCGTATCCGCGCCTGCAAGAAGCGGACTATTGGCTGGACGTGCAAGCAGTCCTGCTCCGCTGGGATGTGGCTGATGAGCCAATGCGACGAGGTCTTCGTGTCCCCGTCCTCCGTCGTCGGCTCCATCGGGGTCTACATCCCGATCTACGACATGAAGGCGGCTTACGCCGAAGAAGGCATCACGGTCGACCTCATCAAGGCCGGCTGGGCCAAGGGTGCTGGCTACACGGGTACGTCGATGACTCCCGAGCAGCGTAAACTTTTCCAAGACGACGTCGACGAGATGCACAAGTGGTTCATCATGGACATCAAGTCCGTCCGAACCTACGCCGACGAAGCCGATATGCAGGGTCAATGCTGGTCAGGCAAGAAGGGCGCGGAGAAGAGCCTGGTCTCCGGCCTGATGAACACCTTTGACGACCTCCTCATGGCTATCGACCCCGAGGAGTACGCCATTTACGAACGCGCCGAGAAGCAGGTGCCGTCGACCGGCCCCGCCGGCTACGCCAAGGCGGCTGACGTCTCGCCCGAGCAGGGTGACGACAAGGACGGCGTCCCCCCGATCTCCGACGACAAGAAGAAGAAAAAGAAGAAAAAGAAGAAGCCTGACGGCACGGACTCGGATGAAGACGAAGACGAGGACGAAGCCGAGATTCCTGACGATGGATGCCCCCCCATCGACACCGACTGTAAGCCCAAGGCTTGACACTTGGCTAAAACCAAGATGACGCTCGAAGAACGCCTTAACTCGCTGAAGGAAGCCTTCACCGGCAAGACCGCCGAGGTCGAAGCCAAGACCAGCGAAGTTGCCTCCCTGTCCGCCAAGGTCGACGAAATGACCGCTGCGATGTCCGCCAAGGACGCTTCGCTCGCCGAGTTCGCCGCCAAGGTCGATGACCTTTCGGCCAAGCTCGCCGCCGCTGACGAACTTCGTTCCAAGGCCGAAGCCCAGGCGAAGGAAATCCACGCCTCGCAGGAAACCGCCGGCAAGCGAGCCGCTGCCATCGCCGCCTCCGTGGGCGTCACCCCCCTTGAAGTCACCCCCGCCGAAGTCGCCGCTACCTCCAAGAGCGACGAGGATATCTCCGCCGAGTGGGTGGCCCTCAAACAGAAGGACGGCAAAGCCGCCTCTGACTTCTACAGCAAGAACCGTCCGGCCATCCTCCGCGCCGCCGGCCTACGCTGATCCTTTCCCCTCTCCAACCCAACCTAACTCCCTACTATGTCTAACAGCATTGGTGGCTTGACCCTCCAGCTCGTCGCTGAAGAGTCCCTCCGCACCCTCGTCCCCGAACTCGTTCCCCTGACGGAAATCGCCGTCACCGACTTCGGCAACTACGTCGCCGAGCGCGGCACCACGGTTCACACCCGTTACGCCGACGCCTTCACGGCCACGACCTTCAACCCGGCTAACGGATTCGTCCCTGCTTCTGCCACCTCGACCGACGTCCCCGTGACCATCGCCGACCTGAAGTATGTCGACGTCGCCTTCACCGACTACGAAGCGTCCACTCTCAGCCTGGAACGCCTCCGTCGCCTCTTCTTCGCCCCGATCGCCAACGCCGTCCAGAAGTCCCTGTTCGACGAAGTCCTCTCCAAGGTGACCGCCGCTAACTTCGCCTCCGAAGCCTACTCGGGTGCCACCTCCGGCTTCAACCGCATCGCCGTGGCCAACGCCGCCAAGAACCTGACCAAGGCTAACCTGCCCCACATCGGTCGTAAGTTGCTCCTTAGCCCCGACGCTATGGGCCAGCTCGTTCAGGATGCCTCTGTCGCCCAGACGTTCTCCTACGGTAACAGCGACGTCATCCAGAACAACTCGATCAGCAAGAACCTCCACGGTTTCAGCGTCTCCGAGTACAACGGTTTCCCGACCTCCGGCACCGCCTTCACCGAAGGTCTCAACGGCGTGGCCTCCTGCAAGGAAGGTCTCGTCATCGTGACCCGTGTTCCTGCTACCCCGACCACGGGCGGTGGCGAACAGATGGTCGTCCAAGACCCGGACAGCAAGTTCTCCTTCGCTCTCCGCTACTGGTACAACTGGCAGGCCGGTCAGCACAATATGTCTGCCCTCTGGCTCGTCGGTTCGGCTGTTGGTAACCCCAACGCCCTCCAGCGCATCAAGTTCAGCTCGTAACCTTTCGGGGGAGTTTAAAATCCCCCAAAGCGACAATGCGAAGCCCTCTCCCCGCGCCACGGGGGGAGGGTTTCTTATTTTGACAATGGGCTAAACCCATGTCGGGAATCACGGACGAATGGGCTGTAGACGCCTCGGAAATCCTTTCCGAGATCCCTAAGGCCGTGACCGTTAAAAACGTCCCAGGCGGGACGCCAGTAGCCTTAAACGCGCTGATGTCGCAGCCGGCCATCATGCAGGACTTGGAAACGGGGGGCTTTATGAACCAGACCTCGTTCGACATGAAGTTCCTGCGGACGGACGCCGCCGCCAATCCGGGCCTGATCGCCTTCGGGAATGTGGTGGCCTACGGGGGTCAGGAGTTCCGCATTATGACCGTGACGGACCGCACCCCCTCCGCCTGGGTCATCGTCAAAGTCCAGACCAAGGTGCAGTAATGGCCTTAGTGGTCACAGTCGCCAAGGGCATCAAGGTCGACTATACCCAGATGGCCAAGCATCTGGCCATTTACGCCTTGGTCATGCGTAAGACTTCAGAGGAAATCGTGAAGCAACAGGCGCGGTTGTTCGCCAAGGATATGTGCGACTTCACCCCCCCGTTCTCCGGCTCCCAGCCGTCAATCAGCAAGGGAGGCGATGGAGGTTTTGGCAACAAGGCTCGCAACAAGGGAAGGGACGCCGTCAGCCGTGACGTCCGTAAGATTTTTTCCCCTTTGCACTTTGCATCCGCTGCTTCAGTTGCGGCTCGTAATCATATCGGTGTCTTCTCGGCCTGGGCTAGGGCCAAGATGAAACTGCCGCAGGTGTCCGACCCCGGCTATGTCTTTCAGATGATCAAAGACCGAGGCGGCATCATCGGCCAAGGTGAGCTTGATTATTTTACTAGAATCATGGGAAACAAGGCCGCATCGAACGCCAAGTTCCTTCTTGGAACTACTGAAGGCAGGATTAAAAACATCCATGAAAGCCTGCGTGGGAAGCCTTCCTACAAGGTTTCAAAGATGCGTGATTCGGAAAAGTTCTACGTCGACGACTGGAAGCCCGTCGAGTCCTACATCAAGCGGGTGCAGCAGCGCGTCGGCAAACTCAAGTCCGGCTGGTACTACGCCGGCCTGAAACTCGGCAGGATGCCTACTTCCGCTTGGATTATGAACCAAGGTGCAGGCACATCTATTTATGTTCCACGTCTTGGTACGGCCCACCCTACCATCAAGCTCGGCTCGACCGTGGGACGAAACTACAGCCAAGGCTACCACTTCATGCGGATGGCCATGAACCACCGGGCCTTCGCCATGCGGGTGGCCATCGTCAAGCATTTGCAAGCCCCGCGCAATCAAGGTAAACTCCTAGATGTAATCAATCGCTTAAAAGGCTTCACCCTTACCAACACACCCTGATGCCCACTCCTACTTTCTTCAGTTTCCGAACCGTCCTCGAAACGAGGGTGGCCGATTACCTCGCGCCGCTGTTCCCGGGCATTGCCGTGCATAAGGGCGTGACCGACGACATCCGGGTCATCCCGATCATCATCGCCCACGCCGAGTCCAGCAGCAACATCGACGACCTCGGCTCCCAGACCCTCGGCAACTACAAGGCCAGCCTGAAACTCTACATTTACTCGTCCGCCGACGACGAGACGCTGGAAGTCCACCGGGCTAGGGTCGTGGAGGTCATCGGGGCCATGCGCGACGTACCGGCCCTGCAAGCCCTCTGGAACCCTTCGACCGACGGCCAGTTGTACGACCTGTGGATTGAGAACGACGAGGAAGGCATGAGCCAGCGACGCTACGGCAACGTGCTGGAATACACCGTCTGGGGCGTCATGCCCCCGTCTCCTTGACACTTGGCTAAACGCATACGACCATGTCTTCGATTGATTACGGTGTAGCTCACTTTTACGGACTTTATGGTACGGTCACCTATGCGACCCTCCAGTCCGACTCCCTGTCCCAGAGCTTCAAGATTGACGTCGAAGTCATGGACGAAGAAGGCCGTGTCATCACCGACCGCCTGGACGACCTCTTTCAGGAAATCACCCTCGACGGCGTTCTGAAGACCGGCGAAACCCCTGAACTCGGTTCGCGCTTTACCTACCTCGGCATCTCTTGGATTCTGAAGTCCCTTGAAGACAAGGGTACGAACAAGGACTTCCGCAAAGTCACCGTAAAGGGCGTCAAGTACCAGCAGATCGCCTAATAGGGCGGCATCCAAGATGGATGCTCGATACCTACAGGCTACGACCGTCCTGCCCCGCCAAGATAAGGTGTGCGGCAGGACGCTTCGTCCTTTCTGCCTTCGCCACCGGGTCGCTCTGGAGGCCATCGAGTCTCCGTTTTTAGACCCGGAGAAGCACCAGTTCAATCCCGTGCAAGTCGTCATGGCGGCGCGGATTCTGTCGACCTACGACAAAGAGGAGATGGCCCGTTCCCTGTCCTTCATTGAAAAACTATACATCGCCCGGATGGCCATGAGCAAGAAGTACTACTCGCGCTGCGTGGGTACGATCCTTGGCTGCATCAAGGTCTCCCTGTCCTACCCCAAGTTCTGGAAGAAGGAAGACAAGGGTAACGGCAAGAAGTACGAGGACATTCCTTTCCCCCTGTCCTGCGTGTCCAACCTGTGCCGCAACGGCGTCAGCCTGGAGGAGGCTTGGACGATGCCGGAGGGCGAGGCCGTCTGGATGTCCGTCGCCAGCGCGATCTACAACGGGGCCAAGATTGATATCATTTCCACGGAGCAGGAGAAAGATTTAGAGAATTTCGACGCCCGTATTGAAGCCTACAAAAAGGCGAACAACCTACCCTGACACCGATGGCCAACCTTGATCTTACAATCGGACTAGACCAGAGCGAGCTGGAGAAGGGTCTTGCCAACGCCGGTAAGACGCTGGGCGGACTTGCTGGTGCCGTCCAGGCGGGTAAGAATCCGTTTCAGGCCGCTGCTAATCAACTGGGGACGTCTCAAGGCGTCGGCAGCCTTCTCGGTGGCCCTATCGGTGGAATAATCGGTGCTTTCGTCGACGCCTTCGGAGCAGCAATCAGCGCGGTCATTGGAAAAATCAAGGACTTGGCAGACTACGCCCAGAATCTTCGTCGCCTATCGATTCAGACTGGTCTTTCTATTCAGCAACTGAGCAACATGGAAGGATTCGCCTCGGCCTTCGGGGTAAGCGTTCAGTCCCTCGCTGGATCGTTCACCGAGTTTACGCGCCGAATGGGTGAAGTCCGTATCAAGGGCGGCGAGCTGACCAACATCCTCGCCAAGATGGGGATTGGCATGGACGAGGTTGCCAACGGTACCTTCAACCATCAGAAGGCGATGATGGCATTGGCCGATGCATACGCCGCCGGAACGGACGAAGCCACGCTGCTTTACTACGGCACGAAGATGTTCGGCGACTCGTTCAAGGAACTTCTTCCAATCATTAAGTCCGGCTCAAAGGCGGTAGAAGAGGCTGCGAAACCTTACATGAAGGTCCGAGATGAAGCAGCAGGTGCATTAGGAAGATTTGGTCAAGATTTGAGCAACTGGTATCAGACTGGTAAAAATATTCTCATTAATCTTTTCGGTTCTGTTGTAGAAGAAATCGAAAAACTTCAATCTGATGTTAATAACCTTTTGTCCAAAGGTTTCTTCAATCCTTTTGAGTCCAAAGAAGACAAAGCCAAGCGCGTCATTGAAAACGCTCCCAAGCACATGACCAACAAGGAAATCGTCGATTTCGTCCTTGAGCGTTATTACGATGAAGATGAGCGTGATGAAGCCAGAAAGGAACTGGAAAAGCAGCTCAAGGGTAATGGCAAAGTCCTGACCCCCTTCGGTATGTCCGAAGCCGGCGCGGCTTCCCAGATGCAGCAGATGGGTGGCGGCGACATCTTCGGAGCCGTGGCCTTCACCCCCCTTGAACGGATCGCCACGGCGACCGAAGAGACCGCTCGCAACACGACGCCTGGAGCCGCTCCGGTTCCCCGCACACCTGACGAACTTTCACGATAATGTCCTCCACCTCCCTCATCCCTTACGGCGATAGCCTCATCCCGCCGGTAGCCCAACCGGGCTGGCAGGTCGAGGCCGACGGCTTCGGCCTTCTCCAGGCCCAGATTAAGTTCAAGTGGGACAATAGTGAGATGAACAGTTTCACGAGCGTCTTCGCCAAGGGAACCACGCTCGGAAGCCTGGTGTCCAGCGCGCCGAGCAACTTCCAGCAGATGAAAATCTGGAAAGCGAACATGGTCTACGATAAGGGCAATGTGTTGACGGTGACCGCCGACTTCTGCGGCATCGACCCCGGTGCCAACAGCGGCCAATACAGCAATATGCAGATGGTGATGACTGGGGCGACGGCTTCCGAGCCTATCGAGCATCACCCGAACTTCCTCGTAAGGAATTGTATCTCCATCTCGCCTGGCAACGTGCTGGCCGGATTCCCGCCTGCGTCTGGCTGGGACAAGGAAATCGCCACCAACCCTAACCGCGCACTTTGGACGCCCAAGGTGGTCAGCGGCGGTGCCTTGCAAGGTCAGCAGTTCGTCGGCTTCCTGCCCAATCAAGACCCCGCAGAGTACGCCGCCGGAAACATCAACATCAAGGCCGGCATCAAGAACTACTACAAACCATCCATCACCCTGCGCGGACTGTGGTATCAGGCTAATGAGACGGCCGCTCTCGATCTCGCTTCGTATGTTGGATATTGCACGGACGGTACCAGCATGGGTATGCCTGAAGCGTATCGCAAACTTGCAATCGACGGAGGTTACTCAGGAAACTTCCAGTATACGGCCTTGTTTGATTCCAAAATCAACCGAACCTTCCTTATCACTTCCTGCTCCGTAGAGCAATTCGGCGGCATCTATAAGATTACGATGGACTTCACCTTGTCTGGTATCTCCGGCTGGGACCCTGACGTATACCCGACGATGGTCGCATGAGGTCTCTAAATGGATTCAACAGCGGTTCGCTCGACGGGTCTTTCGCCGCAGGACAGCCCATCTCGGCCTCCGCGCTTAACAAACTGGCCAGCTCGGCGGACAAGTCCCGCTCGATGTTTTCAAACGACGTCCAGTTCATGTCGACTGGCGGAGGCATTGCCTACGGAATCCCGAATCAGGTCTACCAGCAGGACGGAAGCGGTCAGCCGGCCAACCTGTATCAGCAGTTTCAGTTGGAGGTCGTCAGCATCGAGGTCACGCCTGGCGTGTTCGTCAACAAACTGAAGCTCGCCAAAGGGACGGCTACGTTCACCCAGAGCAATATGCCCCGAGTGAAGCGCGGTGGCCATAGCGACCAGCGACAGGGGTGGATCAGCAAGTCCGCCGCCTTTGGTGCAGGCGTCACGTCGACGCAGGGAACGGACTCGTCCACCATTTGGATGGAGAACAACGGTTACTACAACATTACCTCGGCTGGCACCTACTACGTCACGATCAGCAAGTTCGATATCACGGACGAGAACGATGACACCGAATCCGTACTGCTCAACGCCCTAGCCCCTTGGGTTTCCATCTTCAAGGCCGGAGACCCCATCGAGTCGGCCATCTTCTCCGAGACCGGGCCGTCCGAATACGTCAACAAGACCAACATGGTGAAGATGGATGGCTATTCGGCTTCCGCTACTGGTGCCGAAGGCGACTGGGGCAACTGCCACACGACTTGGTTCAACCCGGTCAAGTGGGGCTACTCGGTCAAACTCATCGGCATCGTCACGGCAGCGACTCAAGTCGGCAGCGAATCTCTGGTGCTTACCATCGACCAGCACATCCTTGGCCCTATCGACCTCCAGATTCCTTGCCTCTTCATCGGCACGACCCTGTGCAATCAGGACGACCTGAACGAAGCGAACGACCCCTACAACCTGAACAGGGACTCCGACCCGCGCTGGTCTTACATCGTCAATGCCGACACCATGACTAGCCTGGAGACAATCACGGCTGCGAACGACGACTGGTATCAGGAGTTCGTCGGCCCAGCCGACTGGACTTCGATCAACTACATCGGACTCATCCCGGGAAGTTGTGCCGCGCAGGACGATGGCGACGGCGTCTGCTTCCCGTTCAAGGTCAAGGACACCAAGTACATCACCCCTACGGAGGGCGAACCTTACGCCGTTTACAATATCTGCCCCGGAACCATCAACAACCTCATGCCCCTCATCTACGACGACGTGTCGGAGACTTGGGTCTACATGGATACGATTCCGCAGCCCGAGATTGCCTTGGCGGCTGGCACGGAGACTTGGGTCGTCCTGCGCGTCGGCCCCGACCCGGCGACGAACGATTTCCCGCAGCAGACGCCTGGAAGCCCGCCCGAGTCCGACCCCTATCCGCGCATCTACACGCTGGACGCCGAGCCGCCGGCGGACACGGACGCTCTGGCCTATGTCATCCTCGCCAAGATTACCAAGCTGCCCGACGATCAGTTCGCCGTCGACCAGTACGTCACCGGCTCGCTATGGGGCGACCGCATCAAGCTCGGCACCCAGACGGCCCAATACTACTACGCCCGAATCTGATGGGCTTCATCATCGGAGACAGCCCGTTCGGCACTTGGGCAGCACTCAGAGGGGCCGTAATCCAGAATACTCCCCCCTCAAGGTATAGCCACAACGAGGTCTACCGTGACACCATCATGGCCTTCAAGACCATCGAAGGAAACGGGCTTCTTAAACGAGGTGTTACTGAAGCTTTCTTCATCGCCGACCTGACCATGCGGATTGACGGAACCGACTTCTATCTGGAGGCTAAAAACTTCGATAACAGGTATGAACCTATTCTCATCGGGGAGGATGTGACCAACGAATCTACCGAAGTCTACACTATCACGGCGGACGCCTTTGTCCCGCCTGACTATCAGGGCCTCTCCCCGATGCCTACGAGCAACACCATCGTCAATATCGGGCTGTTCGACCTGATTGAATGACCCCCCCTAGGGTCTGTTGACATACGGCTAAACCCAAACGGCAAACCATGTCTTGCACCAATCATCAGTTCAAGCAGGGGGTAACCTTCAACGGTGCCGGAACCTATGCCACCGAGCCGGGGTGGCCTGCTAACCTGACCGGGGTGACCATCGTCACCGCGCTGCGCGACTCCCGCAACAAGCTCCACTACCTCGACGTGGCCATTACCAGCCCGACGACTTTTACCGTTTCGTCCAACCAGACGCAGGAATGGCACCCCGGCACGGCCTACTGGGATATCCAGTTCTTCCAAAATACGACGGAAATCTTCTATTCGGCCACCGTCCGCCTGGAGATTATCCCCAACGTAACCCCTAACAAAGTTTCCACCTGATGGCCTTCACGATCAGCATCAACGACCAAGCCGCCTTTGAAGTCCTGTTCGCTGGACCTGCCGGCCCGACCGGCCCCCAAGGTCCGCAGGGTATTCAGGGCGTCCCCGGGCAGGGCGTCCCCGTGGGCGGCACGGCTGGTCAGGTGCTGGCAAAAGTGGACGGGGTCAATTACAACACCGAGTGGATCACCCCGCAGGACGAATACGCTGTCTGGGGTGGCATTACTGGCACCCTTTCGGCACAGGTCGACCTCCAGGCGGCTTTGGACGGTAAGTATTCGACGACCAACCCGGCAGGTTTCATCACGTCCGCCGCATTGGTCGGCTACGCCACGGAGTCTTACGTCAACTCGCAGGGCTTCATCACGGCGTCCGCGCTGACGCCGTACCTGACCAAGGCCGGCAACCTATCTGGCCTGACCGACCTCGCCTTGGCACGGGATAATCTTCAACTCGGATCGTCCAACGGACCAACCTTCGCCGGCGTCACCGTGCAGGGTGCTGGTTCCAACGTCGCCCAGCTCTCATCGACCGCCCTGAGCCTGAACCACACGGGCTACGGCCAGTTCACAATCCAGCCGTCGACGGGCATCACGTTCCCGGACAGCACCGTCCAGACGACCGCTTTCACCGCTGCACTTCTCTCGGGCTACGCAACGGAGTCTTGGGTGACGGCTGGTTTCGCTCCCCTTGTGCGTGGCCTTCCCGCCTCGGGTACTGTCGGCCAAGTCCTGACCAAAAACTCGGGTACGTCCTATGACGCCTCTTGGGCTACCCTCATCCCGGGCGACCGCTACCTGACGACCTCGACGACGAGCAACACCCTTAGCAATACGACTAAGACCTTCACGATTGGCACCGGCCTCTCTTACACGCCGACCCAAAGCATCACGATCTCTTACGATGCGTCGAACCATATGCACGGCGAGGTGCTGACGTACAACTCCGGCACGGGTGTGCTGACCGTGGACATCAATCACCACACCGGGTCGGGAACGTACGCCTCTTGGGTCGTCAACGTGGGCGGCGTAGTCCCTGCGGCCTCCGTTGCCTGGGGCTCTATCACCGGCACGCTCGGCAGCCAGTCTGACTTGGCTACTGCGCTGAACGCCAAACTGGATTCGGCCACCGCCGCCACGACCTACCAGACGTTGTCGGGGATGTCGGACTATCTCTCCAAGGCTGGCAACCTTTCAGGACTGGCTGACACCGAGACGGCCCGCACCAACCTCGGCTTGGGCAATATGTCCACCTTCGACGACGCGCCCGGTGACGGATATACCTATGGCCGAGTAAACGGAGAATGGGGCGTGGCACCTCAAGTCACGAACAACAGTCAGCTTGGTACTACGGTTACGACCGACGCCTCTTCTACCATTTACGTCGGAGGCGGTTCTTTCCCTCGCAATAGCATCATCCGCATGACCTATGCCGGTGACCCTACTGTTTATCTGGAAAACCCTGGCGTTTTTATTGCTGGCGATCAGGTGCTTTTTGTTAACCAGACGTCCGGGTATATCACGTTTCTTGACGATGGTTCCTGTACGGTTCTCTCGCCTGCTGGCCCGTATTGCGTTCCTACGAATGGCGTAGTCGCTGCGGTGTATCTTGGTGACCAACTCTGGGTGCTTTCAGGAAACCTTCAGGCCAGCATCTAACGACCGATGTTCGTCGCCCTTCCAGGCTTCCTCAGTTTGGCAGGCGGTACGGTCTACCCGCCGTACGGAACGCTTATCACGTCACAATGCTCTGGCTATAGCGCGTACGACTCCGGGTCGGAAGAATATACTGACGCCCTAGGCAATCCGTGGACTGGGATGTTTACCTTGTGGCAGGAATTAGCCGACGGTGCAGGCGGTTCATTTTGGCAGAGTGCAGGGAATAACGCCTATGACGACTACTCGTCTTGCTGGTATCCTGAAGGCTATTGCACATATAATGATAGTGGAAGCAGTTATGTTTATTGGGATGGCTGCGGGTCGTATGGAGAGTTTGGCCCTTATTATTATTATTACAATGTCGATTATGCAGATGGGGCCGGAGGCACTTACAACGAAAGCGGAAGCGGATACTACAGTCCGCCCGACGCCGGCGACATCATCTACCAGTCTGGCGAATCTAACTGCTGCACCGTTTATTATGACGGCGCGGGGGGCTACTACATTGAAGACTACTGCGGCGGCGGTGGCGAGTAAGTTATCCAAACTCAAACCCTTTTAACCAAATGCAAAAACCTAACCTTAAACAGATCGTCCTTCCCGTCGGCTGGAACGCCCTCGTCAACGCCGATAAGAAGACCGCTCTGGTCATCGGCGAATACAAGTACGTCTCCGAGGCCAACACCGCGCTGACGCTGATCACCAAGCCGACCGAGACCGATCTCAACGAAGCCATCGCCGCCGCCGGCCTAACCGCCATCTATCCTCCGAAGAAGAAATGATTTACCTCCTCTGCATCGCCGTCGGCCTGGCCGTTGGTTTCTACGCCGGCATCAAGAACGCAAACTCGGCCAAGGTCGAGAAGGCCAAGTCCATCTTGGACATCCTCAAGGGACGCTGACCCATGCGATTGCTCCTAGTCATCGCCTTGGCGGCTCTGGCTGGTTGCAAGTCCTCCACCGACGCCCCCCTGCCCAAGCAGCCGGACGCGCCGACGTCGCCGACGAACCTAGCCAAGCTCGACGACGGCATCGACACTAGGTCGAACAAAGTCGCCGCCTCGGTGACCATCGTGAAGGAGAACGCCACCCGTCCCGAAGTCGTCAAGGCAGAGTCGGACGTGGCCCTTTCATTCCTCCCCGCTCCGAGCGAATCGGAACTCGCCCTAGCCCGTCAGCGAGTGGCAGGTAACGGCGACTATGCCGCTGCCGCCAAGTTCGGCAGCAAAGTCCTAGCACAGATCACCGAAGCCCGGACGAAGATGGAGGCCGACCAGAAGGAAGCCAAGCGTGTCTCCGACCTGAAGGATGCCCGTATCAAGGAACTCCAGGCCGAAGTCGAACGGGTCAAGAAGGACTCCATGTCCCAGACGTGGACGCTCGTCGGTGCCGGCCTCGCCGTCATCGGTGCGTTGACGACCGCCTTCATGGGACCGAAGATTGGCGTACCCCTCTTGCTCTGCGGGGCGTTCTGCGGCTCCATCCCCTTCATCATCGACTCGCCCTATTTCGAGTACATCGCCGCCGGTACGCTCCTGGTCTGTTCCGGCCTCGGGCTCTGGTGGCTCGCCGATAAGGTACGGGATTCCGTACGTTCCAACGACCATGACCAGACGCCGCCAAAAGAGTAAGGTCAAGTGGGTCAAGCTCGGTCGCCAGCGAGCCTGGGGTCAGGCTACCATCGGCGAAGGGCTGATTGAAATCGACCCCCGCCTCGGTGCCAAGCGTCAGTTGGAGGTCTTATGCCATGAGCAGGTACACCTGACCTTCCCCGAACTCTCGGAAGCCCAAGTCGACCGCGCCGGCAAAGACCTCGCCGCCGTCC
>Ga0255077_1000046_pt1 | contig 18628 bp, 26 predicted proteins | sample Colum_Law_RepC_8_FD_188559 | JGI IMG/M metagenome (GOLD analysis project Ga0255077, IMG submission 188559) | Freshwater microbial communities from Columbia River, Oregon, United States - Colum_Law_RepC_8h | ecosystem: Environmental > Aquatic > Freshwater > River | place: USA: Oregon | collected...
TACGTCTTTAGTAGTATAATACTCCAAAAATGGTGGTGAGTGGAGGAGTTGAACCACTTGCCGAGCCACCCTATTAAATAACGGCAACTGTTTTACAGACAGCCATAGGGAACACTCACCAAAAAAATTAGTAGGGACTTTCATCTAAACTTACATCAGGATTTCACATTGGTCAAGCAATTTCGAACTTGCTTATCTCTCTGATTCGTTTTTTATCAATTACTAGTCCCACTTGAAAATGGCTCCAGAGGAGGGTTTCGAACCCCCAACCCTGCGGTTAACTTTGGCCTTGTGAGATTTGCACTCTCTATTAAATAATACTTTATGGCCCACAGCCGCATGCTCTACCATTGAGCTACTCTGGAATTAAATTGTCAATAAACCTGCGTGAACTTCTCCGTGACAATTATGACATAATAACTCACACTTGTCAACTTCTAATTTTAACTTATCAAAACTAACAGATTGTCCACTAATTTGAAAATCTTTTTGTAAAGGATCTTTATGATGAAATGTAAGATTACCAAAATAATTTTTGTATCCACACTTTATACACTTACCGCCTTTATATTCAACTAATTTTTGTTTAGTTCTTACTCTCCAATCAACAACGGATTTTACTCTTCTGGTTTTTCTTTCTTCATCCGTTAATTTATTTTTGCCTACCGGTCTAGTATTTAGATACTTTATCAGAGTTCCTCTACAATGTCCATATTTTTTTTGACAATCTCTTAAAGAATTTCCATCGTCATAAAATGCTTGAATTTCTTTAAGTTCAGAATCAGTGATTGTTTTAATCCCCGCTAAAATTCTTTTTTGTTTTATAATATCAGATGTTACCATATAATTAACTTTCTATGTTAATAAATAGGTAACAGGTTAACAAAACAATTATAATTTTATTAGAAAATGGCTCCCAAGGAAGGACTCGCACCTTCACAAGAACGTTAACAGCGTTCCGTGCTACTTTGACACTACTCGGGAATTAAAATGGCGGTCTATACGGGACTCGCACCCGTTACTGGAATTAGACAGATTCCTATGATAAACTCATTCAACAATAGACCAGAAAATTGGAGCGACATGTGGGTAACGCACCCATCTACTCAAGTTTGGAAGACTCGCGTGTATCTATAAACACCTATGTCGCGTTTGAAATTGGCATCCGCCGTAAGAATCGAACTTACCCACTGAGATTTGGAGTCTCTGTCGCCTAATCCTTGGAACATGGGCGGATATACTAAATGGCAGTCGCATTGGGATTTGAACCCTATTCTCCATCTTGAGAGGATGGTGTCCTAACACACATAGACGATGCGACCATTAAATTGGTAGCCCCACGGGGAATCGAACCCACGATTTATAGATTGAAAGTCTACCGTCCTAAGCCATTAGACGATGAGGCCATTATAAAATTGGTGCTTCAGTGAGGATTCGAACCCCAAACTCAACGTTCGTAGCGTTGCGTGATAAATCCATTTTCACCACCGAAGCATAAATTGGGGTGTATAGCGGGATTCGAACCCGTATCTGCCAGACTCACAATCTGGGGCATTAGACCAGTTATGCTATATACACCATTACAAATTGGAGCCATCTGTCGGATTTGAACCGACGACCGGTAGTTTACAAAACTACTGCTCTACCACTGAGCTAAGATGGCATAAATTTTCTTCATTTATAACATTCACGGAAATCACCTCGGTAATTCCGTCATCGCCCTATGGGTTCTGGATCGATACATAACACCCACGGACCAATCAATTGATTTTCCCAGACTTTACCTTATCGTCAATTTCTTGACTCACTGGCGGAGGTTCAACAGATGGAGTTTCAAACCTTCGTTTCTTAAATTGTCCTAACAGTCTACCACACTTTTTATCGTTGTCAACTGTCTTTTTATTTTTTCTTTGTCGTTCGTTTTTCTAGTTTCGTTCGACGGTCAACATCCTATCATCCTTTCTTCGTTTGTCAACCGTCTTTTTTTAGAAAACAAAAAACCGTCACTCATTTCTGGGCGACGGTTGATATTGTTTCTATTTTCAGGGTTACATTTACACAATATCAGCCGCCATACCTCTATCTTCACAATTTGTAAAGGTATTCCAGCGTTTAATATGTGTATACTTAACTTTCATTCTGCTAATATATATCAGGAAATTTCGAAAACACTAAATTTTTTTAGTGAATCAACAAATATGTGCCTTTCACATCTTTTCTGTTTGCGCTTTCATCACCATCACCTGGTCTTACAATGACGTTGTATTTACCAACTTCATCGGATACTGGTGTAGCCAACATTTCCTCATAGCTCAATATGCTAGATGCCGGAACGTTGTATTTAGCTGCCAACTTTTGTTTCAAACGATTCAAGTTGTCAGGTGTAAATTGAACTCTGTCTTGATCATCTCTGACTGCCACACCCTTAGCATCCTTGGTGATAAGATCATCAAACATTTGCTTTGGAACAACAGTGCTATGTTTGGTCTTGCTGAAATCAACATCACGTTCTTGTGGTTTTGTTGCACCAGCACTGAAATTGATGAGGAAGTTAGAAGGCTTATCTCCTTGTGCTACAGATGCCATCTTGGTATAAGCATAAAAGTCTACATTTGGAAACTTTCTAGCAACATCATAAGCAAGATTTAAATAATCGGCTGAGAACATATCTCCGGCATCATGCCATCTTACGACTACCTTGGCATTTTTCTTACCAGCGGATTTTACAGCTGCTGCAATTTCGCTTTCCAACATAGACTTGAAGCCTGATGGATCATTGACCAAGAAATTCAACATTCTGGTTGCGGATATTGGAGCGTTTTCATATTGAATATATCCACCCTTCTTGGCATAACAATAAACCTTACAAGCACCAGCACCTGGACATGTATCAATTACTACCAACTTGTTTGTCTTTTCATTGACCGCCAAACCTTTTAGTGCTGGAAGACCAATGTTGTAGTAAATCGACACACCACCACCGCTATGTTGAATCTTTTCGTTTTGCTTGAGAATCTTGGTTGGACGTTCCTTGATGGTGTTCTTCAATTGTTCCAAGTTGAACTCTTTGCCTGACGCATCCACAATCTTCACAGCTGTGCTAGCATGAATATATGGATACTTGTATTTGTCTATCTTAATTTGTCTTTGAAACTCTGGATCTTTATCCAACTGTTTCTTCAAAACTTTGTCAGTTGTAGCTTGACGTTTGAGATATTGTCTTCTGAGATATGCCATCAATTCTTCATCTGACAATTCTCTAAATGTAGAACCCAACATGTCTCTATACTTGTCCAGATCAACTTCTTCTCTGACATCAAGTAGAGACTCAGCAACTACATCGTCCATTTCGTCTTGATAAAAATCTTCAAGACTTTGAATTTTGATTGATTCTACAATTTTTTTTTCATCCATCACTTCACGGATCGATTCGTAAATGATGTTGGTAAACTCACTGACTGAAATCTTGGACTCATCCATTCCATATCCAAATGGTTCTGGTTCATCGCTACGAACACGATATTCTGGTCCCATACCTGGTTCTTCACCTTTCAAACGAGCAATCTTTTGACGCAACATCTTCTTATAGTTGTCAATAGTGCCATAGTCTTTTGCTCTGGTAGGATCTGGATTTGCCAACAGTGCTTCCAAATCCTTGATGTCATCCGCAACAGAATCTTCACTCAAATGAGCCGTTAGTTCGTCACTCTCAACCTCAGCAGCGTCGTTCGGAGAACCCTTAAACTCTTCTGCTATCATTTGTTTGATCATTCTGACTAGTTTTTCTTGTTTGTTCATATGTGAGTTCTCCGACAAATCTTGAATATCGTTACGTGATGTTTTGTATTTGTCCAAAATAGATGGTGGGATGTTGGTTGTTGTGACTGGGTTTTTACCAAGCAATTCTGAAATCTCGTCTTGGGTCAATAACTTCAACACTTCTACAGCTTCACGGTCGGTGGTAATCAAGTTACTTGGATCTGTATTCAACATTGTTACCAACTGTTTAAAAGGAGTTGTGGTAGAAACATATGCGTCAGATCCCACCTCTTTATCGAAGTTTTCCATCTTCCACATCAATATCTTGGTTCCTCTATCAATAGTAGAAACCATAACTTTGACTGGTGGATTATTCACACTTTCTTTGAGTGTTTGAATGACGAGTTTTTCAAGCTTGCTTATGCCCATAATGATATAAATATAATACCGTCACATTAAATACCCACAATTTGTTTAAATGCGTGGGTGTATAAGTCGGCTGGAATAAATCTGGTTTGTATCGATGCCATCAAACCATTGATATTGATATCTTCGAAGAACTTATCTGCTATACTGAAGTTGTGAAGATATCTTTCACGAAATACTTTAAGTTCCGCATCATTTTTGACCGCTTCAAATATTGCTTTGTATACCAAGTATCTTCTATAAATTTGTGCCACAGTCGATAAGTCACGCGTATTGATACGATCTAATATTTCTACAAACATTTCTTCTTGCAACAAGTTGTCTTCAAAAACAACATGAAACCTGTTTAAACAGGAAGCAGATCCAATGTGATATATGTAGTAATCTTCTATCTTCTTATACACATCATCACAAAAAGTGAATTCAGGTTTTTGTTCTATCATACCCATATGAAAAAAGTATGCCGTATGACTGTCCTCATTGTCCAACTTACAATCATACAGATCGAACTGATATCCTTTATTGATTCTGCTCATCATATCAATGCTAAACTTAACAAAGGTATCAGAATGACATTCTTCTTCTAATGTTATGAATCTACCACGATAAAATATTGTTTCACCCGCCTCAAAAAGATGCGCTCTGAAAATGTCGTCTTTCTTGACAAACTTCTTCTTGATTAAAAAATGTGTGGGCCAATAGTGTCCAAACTGATATGCACAAGGACTATCATGATCATACAATACTTTATCTTCTCTCATGTATTGAATTTCACGATCTACTAATTTAAAGTTACTAACGCAACCTCTAGGATCACCAACAAAATCATAAATCCCTTCATTCAGGGCGCAAATGTGACTTTTAAGCAATCTGGAATTGATAATAAAATCATCATCTTCCATCAGCAATATATTATCCCCACATCTGTCATAAAAATTCTGAAACAAATGTGCAATCATCATTCCATGATTCTGAGTATCCATCAACGGGTATATAAATTCAATGGACTTGTCATCACCACGAAGTTCATGAAAATAATTAACTATTTCAGCTACCTCTGCGGGTTCACGTATTTTAGATCCAAAAGCAACTCCAATAAACAAATTGTTAAAAATATCACTAAGTATACGTTTGTGATTTTTGATTCTAACATGCATCAACAGTGGATCAGCTGCTGATACCAATAACTGCGTGGAATTTTTAACGTTGTTCATTTGACCTTCCAAAAGTCATAAATACCTTTTTCAACTTCGTATCTAGGCCAAACAAATCTGTTTCTCATTGGTTGTTGTTTTGCCCAAGCCCACATATCAGTCAAACCATCTTTCAGATTGGTCTTGTGTTGAAACCCAAGAAGATCCACAGACTTTTGATGTGTGGAATAAGCATGTTTTACTTCGTGTCTTTGTTGAAGATATACCTTCTGACCACCACCCATTACCTCAATCAAAACATCACAAGCATCATTTATAGAAGTTTCAACAATACCACCCAAGTTTATTATCTGTTTTGAAGCCTTAGCAGACAAGGCAGCATTCAAGAATGGTTCAAGACTATCGTCAATATACGAAAACGCTCTAGTTTGTTGTCCATCTCCGTAGATAGTAAGCGGTTGGTTGTTCAAATGTTGATACATCCAGATACCCAACACATTGCGATATTTATCCCATATATTCTGTTTCTTACCATATACGTTGTGTGGACGAATTATACACCAATCCAAACCATGCTGTTGTCCAGCCACAATAATGTCCATTTCACAAGCATACTTAGCAACTCCATATGGATCTATAGGATTTGGAACAAATGACTCATCAAATGGAGTCTTGTTCTGACCATATACAGCCATGGTAGAAGTGAAAACTAACCTCTTTACGTCGTTATTTATACAAGCGTTAACGATATTGGTGGTCGAAATTAGATTATTGTTATAATTGTAGTTTCTAATAAACGGACTTAATCCCTCAGCAGCATATGCTGCCAAATGATAAACATAATCAATCTTTTGTGACTCAAATATGGCATTTACTTCTTCGATATCAGTAACTAGATTGAGATTGTGTAGTTCTACATCTTCGTTAACGTTTTCGATGTAACCCCCACTAAAGTCATCAATGCCAATAACTCTGATACCCTTAGAAATCAAATAATCTGCAATATTTGAACCAAGCAAACCAGCTACACCTGTAATTAATATTGTCATAAATTATTTACCCACAATGTGTTTGAAAGTTTCTACATATACACTACGTGGAATCAACCAGTTACCAGCTTCCTTCATACGTTCTTCAACTTTAGCCTCAGCAAACGCTTGTTCCAACTGAGCAAAGTTATTTAAACAACGTTCACGGAAGATAGCAAACTCTGGATCATCTTGAACTGCTTCAAATCCTGCACGATACAAACTATAACGTCTGTATAGTTCAAACAATTGATAGTTATCGTTTCTCTCAGCAAACTCTTGAATCTGTCTAAAGAGACTTTGCATTTTGATGGTGTTTTTAATTATTGGGAACATCTGTAATGATGATCCAGATCCAGTGTGTAGAGAAAACTGTTTCAAAGAAATCTCAACCATATTGTCTGGAATTTTAAACAACGGTGTGTTAACCAAACCACGATTGAGGAAGTATAATATCTCAGCATCTGGCAAATGTTGCGCTGCGTATGGAAACGGTTGAAATTCATATCCCTTATTAACTCTACTCATCATGTCGATACTAAACTTGACAAATGTATCTCCACATGTATTTTCGACGTAAAACTTTCTACCTCTGTAGCTTATCTCGGTGTTGTTGATGGTCTTGCCAAGTTCATCACCATTTGGACCAAACGCTTCAAATCGATCATCCTTCTTGACAAACTGTTTCTTGATCAAAAAGTGTGTAGGCCAGTAGTGTGTAAATTCACCAAATATACCTGGACCATCACCATCATTTACCAAAACTTTATCTTCCTTCACAACCTTTCGTTCAAACTCTATCAACTGTTGATTGTTTGTGCAACCTCTTGGTTCGCCAACAAAGTCATAATCACCACGGTTCATTCTATCAACGTGATTCTCCAACATGTCAGCATTCACAAAGAAATCATCAGTCTCGGTGATCAACAGATTCGACTTACAATCATCATACACTTCTTTGACCAACGCATTCAACATCGTTCCATGTTGAGTGGTATAATCGTGATGAGGATAAACAAACTTAATATCTGGATCATCCTTGATGAGGTTGTTAAAAAAATCAGTCAACTCAACCATTTCATCATTCGTAGGATTATCTGGATGTGGTGCCCAGTAATGAGCTGTATGAATTCCCACAAAAAAGTTGTCAACAAATTTTCGTAGTCTATTTTTATAACATTTCACCGCAATGTAAATTGCAAGTGGGTCTGCTGAGATCATCAACTGTGTAGCATCTTTTTTATTCATATCTATAACGAAGTGTATATCTCTAAATATATATGGCGAACAAACGAATCAAAGAAACATATAATTTATAAATAGTATGAAACGTAACAAGGCAATATTCACAATAGTAAAAAACGAACGTTATTTTCTCAAGAAGTGGTTGGAATACTACCGACAACACTTTGATGACTGTGACATATATGTTTTTGATAACCAAACCACTGACGGAAGCACCAACGATCTTCCAGTCAAAACATTCAAACTGTTCAACGAAAATGCTTATGACCCATATTGGTTGTGGACAAACATCGGTCACATCTGGAACCAATTATTGAAAGACTACAAGTATGCAATGTATACAGACGTAGACGAATTCATCATCACAAAAAATGGTGACACTCTAAAACAAGAGTTTGACAAACAAATTGAAAACAACACACCATGTATCATTTGCCAAGGTTATAACATCGTTCACTGGAAACACAAAGAACCAGAAGCATTTGATGCTGGTAGACCATTGTTAAATCAAAGAAATTATGTGATGTATTCAAAAGAATATTCCAAGGTTGTAATGGGTAACTATGACATGCGTTTCAATATTGGTGCTCACACCGCAAACAACGAAGTGTGGTATTCAGAAACTCAACGTGAAATTCCAAACCTAATGTTGATCCACGCAAAGTTATATGATCAAGATCTAACCGTCGAACGTTACAAACACAGATACAACCAATCCACAAAAAACTGTGACGAAGCTTGTGATCAGTTCTTGATACTAAATAACGAGGTAGACAAGTTCATGAAACATCACTATCCAGATCCAAGCTACGATACCGATACAGTTTATGGTATTGAACCCAGATTCATAAACCTCAAACACCTTAATCAGTATATAAACTACGACTACAAAAACCTGTTCTAAATGCACGAAAAACCCGGCTTTTACGCCGGGTTTTTTTGTTTATATACCTAGATTACACCTTGGCAAGCTTACGGCCGGGAGTTCCGTTATATTCATGTGACTCAATAACCGTAGCACTCTTGGAGGCAATCTTCTTCTCCAGCTTACTCAAAAGAACCTTGTAACGTTTACGGGTCTTGAGATAATCATGTCCCCTCAACATCGACTTGTATGTAAACGAACGTTCGCCAATCTTGTGAAGAGTCTTACGATCATTACACAGTGTATCAACCAACGTGCAATATGTCTCAACAAACTCATTCACATCCTTGATGGTCTTGATATGAGAATAATCAGTTGCCTTCAAAATATACAAGTCCAACAAAGCATTGACAGAAGGACGATTGCCAAACAACGAAGCATTAGGCTCAACCCACTTGTCAAAAAACTCGGTCACAGACAACTCAAACTTCTGATGATCAAGATCCATCGTAGATCCAGACTGATAAGCATCATCAAACAAAACAGAATTCCACCTCTGAGTCATACCATTCTGTCGAATAAAAGCACAATGCGTAAACCAAGCATCAACCTCACGACGATTATACTTGATCTCACTCTTCTTGAACGCCTTGAGAAGCACATTAGAAGCAGTCTCCTCGTTGTTGTAATACTTCACACCCATCTCACGACACACACGGGAAATATCACTAATAATAGCATTACGCTTTTCAGCCTGATTCAACGGAGTGCCACTGTTAACAGCCAAGAACAAATCACTCAACTGTGCCCGAGTTGACTTGGTAAACAATTCAACACAAATCTCCCTACTCAAAATAAATCGCTTCACATCGTCATCCAATTCATCCCAAGTCTTATCAGCACCAATCACAACCTCGTTGTAATCATTGTTGACAGCCTCACCCGGAGTAGATCCATTCACACGACGAATGTAATAACGACCCGGAGACAAAGTAAGTTGATTACTAAAAAATGCCTTGATCGTGGTAAGACGATTGTTACCGTCAACATTCAAATACTTGACATTTTTCTTGGCCCAACCAGAGTAATACTCAATGTCAAGCTTAAACTTGCTGCTCTTGGTATTTGTCAAACACGCATCAACATCCGCAAACAAAAACTTACTGGGAGCAAGACCATGAAACAAATTGTTCAAATACTCTCGCATCTGATTGGTCTTCCACCGAGCAGGACTTTGAAAGTGTCGGTCAATCTCAACAGTATTCATCAACTTGGAAACTGTCTCCAATGACCACATATAATTCTGAGACTCAGTGTTGCTAATGTAGTTGTTATCAACAATAACGGTATTCTTCATGTTTTATTTTTTGTTTTTTATTTTTCGTCGAGCCAATTAGAACTCGGTATGAAAATATACTATCACGCAGTCACACCTTCGTCAACAGAAATATTAAAACCCCCAAAACGAGTTTTTAACCTTGACACCGAAATGTTGTTGCCAGTCTTGATTCGGGACTGTAACAACAACTTAGCAGGCAAATAATAAATTGACAATCCACTGGGTTGCAAATGAACTGCAAGATATCCACCATTGTTCAACGTCTCAGCTTTCTTTTGCCAATCATGATCAGACAAATTACCACTGGTATGACCCAAATTGATGGTAAAATCCTTGCTTATACGCCGAATATCAACACGAACAGTTTTGTCGTTCTTCAACTCAAGATCCCAGGCATCAGCTTTGTCACGACGCTTGAGATTTTTATATCGATCATTCTTGGTAAAAATCATCCACACAATTGCTTCAACCAATTCACCATGACCACCACTCAACATCTCGGGCCAAAGCACACTGGTTGTATATCCATTCTTAACCAACACATCATACGACATGCTACGAATCAATCCAATTCGATTTTTTAATTTCAACGTTTTCATAAAAATAAGGGAGATATTCAAAAATACCTCCCTTTTGTTAACAATACTATTTTTGTTCAGTTACTCTTTGCTTCCAAGAAGATAAGTGTTGCTAATAGCCTTGAAACTAAACTCACGCTCAAGTCCACGAACAACAACACCCTCACGATCAACCTCCATGTTCAACACACTCTTGCCTTCAGCATACTTCAACATGTAGTCAACAATGTTGGTTTCATTCGGAATCACAAACCCATACTTCTCAAGCACGGGAACCATTTGCAATTGCAAACCAAACAACACCCACTCAAGTTCATCAAAGAACATACGACGACCCTTATCAATGTCATAACCAGTAAAGAAAAACAACTTGTGGTCAGTCAATCCATACAAATTACCATTGATACCAGCACCAATTAGTTCTCCCTGCAAAGCAATGTTCTTGCCAAGCTTGGTCATCTTGTCCTTCAACTCAAGCATCTTGGCCATACGCCACAACGAATTGTCATCGGTTTCAGACAACTCCCAGTTACGTCCACAAACTCCAAACACACCATTGTTGAAATAACAAGTGAAACTGGTTCCATCCAACTTTTCAGTGACATAAGCACGTTCACCAGCAGGATTAAATCCAACTTCACTCTCAAAGTTCTGAATACGAATTTCGTCAGTCTTTGGAATAAAACTAGGAAATGTTCCCTTGATTTTACCAGCCAACTGAGCAGGAATAGGAGGTTCATACTTGACAACATCAAGCGCCTCGGTCAAATCATCACCCTCCTTGGGATTACTAATACCCACAGGAATCGGAGTCAACAAACCTTGACTGATTTGTCCACGCAACCTAATGGTCTTGAGACGAAATCCCTCAATCGAACCCATACGTTTGTAACTGCTCTTACGCAAAAATTCAAATTGAGGACGAATAGGCAAAAAGCTGTCAATTTCAAAGTAAACAGCCAAATCACCCACCTTGAATTCATCCTTCTTTACCACAACCTTCCAACCACGCACAGTAGCAACAACAATAGCATCAGCTCCAGCAATGGGTTGAATGTCAGCAATTTTAACAACACTAGCCAACTTACGTTCAGTAGTCATATTAGTTATTTTACTTTCTCACAATTTTTCCGTCAACAACACTCACATACTTGATGTTGTTCAACAGCTTCTTTTTGCTATACAACCTAACGACATTGGTAAATATTACCACAAATGCAATGATCACGTTGAACAAAGCATTCAGATACTTTCCCTCATTGAGTCGAAGTTCCACAGGAATCAACATCAACAATCCAAGAAATATACAGAATTTTTGATACCAATCACTGTTGATAATATTTACAATCACGTTCATAATTACGTTATAAATCATATGCGACATTTTGTGTGAAGTCAACAACTTTTTAAACAAAGCTGTCAGTCCTCGTTGGTTCGATAAATCACCTTTTCAACAACAATTCCCTTTTTGCTAGACTTGGGTCCATACAAAGCGCCATATTGATTTTTGCTGTTGATATACGCAGTCAAATCATTCTTGATGTTGTCAGCGTCCGCTTCATCAAAATTCGGCGGTAAGTTAATTGTCAAATAATACTTTGGTTTGCTCATAAATTTTTACCAGTGATGTATAATGTTCGCTATAATAAACGCACACGTAATGAAGTTTACCACCACAATAATAAACCTCAAGAAAAAACTAGCCAAAGCATACTTCACAGGCAACACCGGAACATCCGGCTTACACTCATCGGTATGCCCAACACGATGATCAATAGTTCGTGCCAATATCAAAAAAAACTTGTTGGTCAATATGCTCATTCAATATAAAAAAAATAATACCACAACGCAATAAAATATATCAATAATCCAATTGCTATTAATATTCCATTCATCCCCACAAATCACCATAATACAAACCCAATAACCTACAACCACGCTTGTATCGTTCCACATCAGACCTAAACTTATTCATATACTCACTAATATACTGCTGCTCACCATGACTAGGTATGCTGCCAATCATATCACGACCAATACCACAATCATACCTCAAAGCATATATAATGTCATCCAATATCATTCCCCACTCACTCACATCCATCGTTCCAACCTCCTCACCCACTTCATTCAATCGCAACGGTATTCGCGTCAATTCATTCAAATTCATACGCATATACTCCAACCTGGGTAACATATACTCACTAAATATCACATTGCACCGCATCAACCCACCACGATCAATACCATACTTACGCCGCAACCGATAATCAATAACCCAATTTTTAATACGATCAATAATCATAATATTCATATAAATTCAACGCTTGTTTCGATACACATATATACAAACAACCATACACATATTCAATATTAATCCAATAATACTGTTAACATAATTAAAGATTCCATGCACATTCAAATTATAATAATAACTCAATACACACACCTGACCAATAGCCTGTAATATCCACATCACCAAACTAATGTTCACACTGCTTTTGTTAACAACTATCTTACGCAACTGTATCAATGGACCAACATTAAACACAACAGTAAACGCCAATCCATATATCTCATTCACATTCATATACAACCAATACTACACCATACCATCACACTTGTAAAGCACCATTCAATAACAATAATACCATGTATTGGAACGACCAATCAATAACAAGCATATGTGATTTTTCCATATGAATTTTTTGACCACCTGCTAAACACACACATTTTATAAAAAAGTCAAAACAATACCCATTAAAAACGCTGCATCAATCACCGCAATAAGCATATGTTGATTTCAAGCCCCCACTAAGCATATGTTGATTTCAAGCCCCAAAATATACCATGTGTGTCAGGAAGCTCTCCACGCAGGGGTGCGCACGCACCGCCCCATGTTCAGAACCCACTTGACAGGGGACCTGCCACCCCCTCCCCCGGTTGTTCTATATAAAAGGAGGGGCATATGCCACCCCATGCCGTCAATGTTTATTTATGACCATACCCTGACGCACCCACCCCCCTGTGCGCATAAAAAAGACCTACCGGCTGTTGTGCCAGGTAGGTTGTGTGGATATCAAGCCCACTCGGTGAACATGTTGGTCTGACCACTCCAAGGATAAGCCCAGCTGTAGCTGGTCATCTTGAGACTCACACTGGAACCACATCGGTTGATTCGTTTGGTGATGAGTTTGTCGCTGATCTTGGTGATATCGGGAGTGCATTCACCTTGCATGTGACCAGTGTAAGTGCGGTTCTGACCCAGAGGACTGACGATGACCGATGCGTTCTTGACCTTGCGGACGACGTAGTAGTCGATGTTGGTTTGGTCATATCCCCAACTACACACAAAGATGTCACCCACATTGACCTTGGGCATGGGTAGTTCCACCTTGGTGACATCGGTTGCGTATGCATTGACGGTGTAGTAGGAATAGGGCAGACCACGGTCAACTGCGTTACAGAATAGGACACCACGACGAGTAGCCTTCCACACACGGAGTTGAGTGCCAGCGGGAACAACGACGGGGTTGGAGGATGAACCGACACGGATGTCCTTGTTGGTGGTAACGATGTCGTTCTTGCGGATCTTAGAGTTAGTGTTCATTGTTTAGATACTTTACCAGATTATTTTTAAGAAGTCAACACCTTTTTTTAATCGTTTGCAATCTCAACCACACCGATTCGGTTGCCGTTGGAGTCGGTGAGAGGACGACGAATACCCGTGGTGTTCTCACTGTCGATGAGTGCGCCCTTGGCTCGAGCGAGAACTCGGGTGACTTCCATGAGGAAGCTGTCTTCGAAGGCGGCGTTGTCGGTGTGAAACTCAATCTTGACGTTCATTGTGCAGCTACTTTACCAGATCCAGCCCAGACCACAAGCACTTTTTATCAAAAATCATGTCAAGCAGAAAATGTTCTATGTGGAACAATTTCTATTTGACGTTTTAAGGGTGGTTTGATACCCTGGCCGACTCGACACACCCTTTAGCGAACAAAACGGTTTGTAGACCCCTTTGCGCTACACGGTGACGATTAGGCGACCACAGTGTTCTGTCGTTCCCACATCACATCCATCAGAGCGAACCAGGCACCCTCTTCCCGACTAGGATGGTTCTCAACCGCCTTCTCCAATTCGTTGACGTATTCGGCGGTGACCTCATTCCAACCGAAACTAGCACATTGCCAGTAGCGACCGTTGACGCACACGATGTCGTTGACGCTTAGAGAGCGCTTTTTGGACTTGACGAACAGTTCCGATTCGAGCCCAGATCCGTGGTTCCATTGAGCGAAGACCATTTCGAGGATGTCATGGGGATCGACTTCGCCATTGGTCTTGATGATGAAGCCGGCGGTGAATTCGTCAGGATAGATGACATGGACGAGGTTGTTGGTCATAACGGAGGTGTTCTTCATTGTGGCAGCAGTGTATCAGCTTTTTTTAAGCAGTCAAGCACCAAAGAAGACCTGTGAAGATGATCCAGCCCCAGCTGATCTTCTTTTCCCAGGCTAATTTAGCGATGAGCAGCATGGTGAAGGTGAAGCCGATCAGAAAGTTGGTGTCGAGGTGAAGGGTGATGTTCATGGTTTAGTGGATGGTAGCGACGGCGGACGGAGCGTTCTTGATGTGGATGAAGTAGCACTCGTTCTTATCGGAATTCCATCCACTGTGAACAAAGTCACGACCTTCGTAAGTGAGCACCTTGTTGACCAGCTTCTTGACATCATCCCAGCCGTTGGGAACACTGAAGGTGAGAAACTCACGGTTTTCGAAAGCGGTGTGGGTGACGGCGATCTTGTTGGTGGCGATAGAAGCAGCGTTCATTGTGAAAATACTATACCCCAAGACTTAAAAAAAGTCAACAGGAAAGTGAAAAAAATAACAAGTTTCACGATTTCACCCACGCTCCTTGACGGATGGCGGTATGTTCCCTACGAGCTTACCACGAATCGAACGTGGACCCCCGGCATAACCGGTGTGCTGTCCATTTACACCAACAAGCTCGGCGTCTATGTGTTATCTTGTTATCTGACTAACATACAGAGGATTTGAACCTCTCATTCACCACTGGTGATCAGCTCAGTTTAGAATGACCGCCTGTATATATTACTCAAAAAATTGGAGCCAAAGGATGGTTCGTTATCCATCTACAACAGGTTGATCCGATAACCAGTCCGGTGTCCTGTGTTCTATCCCTATTCATCCATTGGTTATTACAGATGATTGGAGGCGTATTACTCGCACTCTCCTTGGCATAAAAATTGGTTTGTTAGCTTCAATGTCCGCATATAACTGCCTGTATTATACCCCTACTGGGCGATTACTGACAATCGTGTCGGCATCATTCTCCGTCTACTCATATAATACCATCTATAACTAACAAAAGTGGCGGTCTATACGAGATTCGCACTCGTTACTGAATCGTGACAGGATTCTATGATAACTCATTCAACAATAGACCAAAATCTTAAGATTGACATCCAAGTATTTATCAGTGAATCGTAACCCACTGCCCTCTATTTCTTGGTTTCCCGGATGAAAACCGGGTGAACTTAATCGTCAATCTTTTAGTTTCAGGGTTGCCAGTCGTATTCCTTCCGGTCCCATCAACTGAAAATATCTTACCACGAACTATCCGACTTGTAAAGAACTTTTTTTACTTTTCTTCAACCCGATAATGAAACTTGATCGCTTCGTTAACCAGGCAGTCATAACAACGAGTTGCAGCCCAGTTTGGGATGTAGTGGCATTGAACATTCGTGTCACCACATTGGGGACATTCCTCTTGCCAACTATCTTCCACTTCAACCTCGGCGTTATCAACATCAATCAGTTTCATCGTGGAAATATCCTACCAGCTTTTTTTAAGAAGTCAACAGCTTTTCTTCAATTTCAGCCGACACGATTTCAATGCCCCAATTAGGCAAATCTTTGCGTTGCTTGACATCACGAAGACGCTGCGCTTTGTCACCCCAATGCAGATTGTCGTAATCTTGCAAGCACTTTTCAGTCCATTCCCAGCTTCCGCTGTATTTAACGTTGACTAACCGCTTTATGCGTTTTGCAGCATTTTCTCGTTGCCAATATACCGCCGCTGTGTCAAAGCGACCAATGTTGTCACAATTTTCACCATTGTAAAACTTGCCGGTAACACTATCTCGGAGAAAATAAAGAGTTCGTTTCATTGTTCAAATAATTTAGTTTTTCTATTTTTCTTTTGTTACCCTAAAGATAACAAACAGAATAACGCTCAGTTTAAAAAAGAACAAAGCCATTTCTTTTGTTAGATCATTTCCAAGTGGACCGAGCGCAAATAAAACACCCGCAACCAAAGTAGCGATATATCCGATAACAAGTTCTTCACGATTAATTTTCATTTTTTTAATTTTCTTTGACGGCAAAATCCGCTGGTCCCTTGAAACTAGGCTTGTCCCAGATTTGATGAACGGCTAAATCACCGATAAAACCATCAAAGACAATCTTATTATCAAAAGTAATGATCATATCAGAGTGTCCAATATCGTGAAAGAAATCGTTTAAATCAGACTTTCTTAAAATAGCAATAGCCAAATTAAAGGTTACACGATTATTGAAACGAATAGCGTGAGTGGTAAACATCGTGGGAATACTTTACAGGTTTTCTTCGGGGAAGTCAACAGCTTTTTTCAAAAATCCAAAGTATTTCTGAGTTTGGAATTAATGAATCCTTTTACTTCCTCAAATCCATTGTCAATCTCCTTCACTTCAATCTTGAAGGTGAGTTTGGTTTTAACAAAAGGTTCGTTGGTTTGATGGTCCAGTGGCGGAGTAGTCAACAAAACTTTTCCGTCATATTTAGTCATCAAATAATCATTGTTACTATCTTCGTCGTCCAGATTCAAGAAAATGGGTCTACCATTCTCAATTCCTGACGCAAATGTAATATCAAATAGCTTCTCAACAATCTCCACACTTCCCCTACCACCAAAGATTGCATCAGTCAACTGTTGCAAAGTCTGTTCATTTTGATTTTCATTTTGAGAAACAAAATCAAAATAGAAGGTATAACTTGTTTTCATCGTGGATATACCTTACAGGTTTTCCGTGGCAAAGTCAACACTTTTTTTAAGGCATCCTCGGCACACCACACGATTGTCAAATGTCAAGAAACTATTGGTCAAAGTTTCCCAATTCACAATCAGCGCATTGCACTCATCACAGCTCTCAAGCAAAGGCTCCCCCTCAATCTCAAGTTGGTTCCAGGCATTCACCTTTTTCTGAAATGTCAAGGGTTTTCCAGGCTGACCCCCAACCTTTTTTAGTGTTAATTACTCCTCATCGACACACATTCCCACACCCTCACGAACAATGATACCTTCATCACTGTCCCACTCATAATCATTATCCTCAATGATCTCACCATTCTGAATAAGCTGACTACCAACAAACCCACCACCCTCATCAGCAAACTCATGAAAAAACTCAAGAGTAGGATAGTTCTTGCTAATCTTCTCCCAAGCAACAGTCACAGGACTCCAAGCAGTCTGATAGTTGATACCAGCACTACTAAGACCATCATCCTCAACCTCAGTGATATTCCACTCACCCTCATCATACACACCCCACTTGCTACCATAGTTACTAATAGCCCAGTCATACCAGTTATCAACACCATACTTAGCCTTGTAACTGTCACTCTGTTCCCTAGTAATACCCAAACCAAAAGGCTTGTCTTTATCAAACGAACTGAGATTACCAGCCTCCTTAGCAACCTTCCAGTCAGCCCACTGCTTATCAATCTCGGCCTGGGTCATGATCTTCACAGGCGATGACACCATACGAAGCTCACCAGGCATAGGCAACAGACTATCCAAATTCAGCACACTATCATTACCAGCAGCATCCTTGATAAACCGCTTAACTTCAGCGGTAGGGCCGGTGATACGAAAATTAGTAGAAACGTGATTAGGCATATGTTTATTAGTTAATTCTGTTATTTAGATATTTGTGATAGCAACAACCAACTTGGTTCGACGAAACACAAACTCAGCATATCGCTTGGCTTCATCCAACGTGTGAAACTTAGCACCCTTCTTACCAAACCAAACCTTGTATTTCATTGTGGAAGCAGTCTACACCAACCAACACCCAAAGTCAACACCTTTTTTTAACCAACCACAGCGACCGTGGCATTGCTCATCTCAACCGCCCACCAAACATGGTTCATCGCCTCCTTCTTAGAAACAGCATGA
>Ga0255077_1000057_pt1 | contig 16620 bp, 16 predicted proteins | sample Colum_Law_RepC_8_FD_188559 | JGI IMG/M metagenome (GOLD analysis project Ga0255077, IMG submission 188559) | Freshwater microbial communities from Columbia River, Oregon, United States - Colum_Law_RepC_8h | ecosystem: Environmental > Aquatic > Freshwater > River | place: USA: Oregon | collected...
AATATATGGATTTACGATTTGGAAATTTATGCAACTTAAAGTGTCGTATGTGTGGTCCTACAGACAGTAATATGTGGTACGAAGATACTGTAAAATTATGGGGACCGCAATACAAGGACAGTGGCCAAAAAATTAAATTAATTAAAAATGCCAAAGGTAAACATGTTCCTGATGTTGACATTTACAGTTGGTACGAAAATTCATCGTTTTGGAAAGATCTTGAAAAAGAAATACCAGTAGTAGAAAGATTGTATATTGTAGGCGGTGAGCCTTTGATGATCGATCAGCACTATGAATTTTTACAGAAATGTATTGATGCAAATAGAGCAGATAAAATTGTAATCGAATACAATACTAATATTACTAACATACCGGAACGTGCATGGAATATTTGGAAAAACTTCCAACGTGTACAAATAGGCATGAGTGTTGATGCTGTTGGACCGATTAACGATTACATACGTAATCCTAGTAAATGGCGTAAGATTGAAGAGAACATGCGCAAACTAGATGCAGCAGAAGGTGAATTTAAGATTTGGTGGGCTGCAACTATACAAGCATATAACTTAGTGCATTTGCCCGAAATGATGATGTGGAAAATACAACAAAACTTTAAACGCATAAATGTTGATGTAAAACATAAAAGTGTTATAAGTCCTCATCCTCTTCACAGTCCTCGATTTTTAAACATTAAAGTATTTCCAAAAGAAAGCAAACAATGGATTGAAAATTATTTTGAAGAATGGAAAATTCGTGCCGAAACAGAAATTACTGATTTATTACATCGTAAGCACTTTTGTAAAATACTAGACACCTACATCAAATACATGTGGGCCGATGACTACAGTAATGAATTAGAAAAGTTTTGGCATTATACAAAAACTTTAGATGCAAGCAGGAACGAAAAGTTGAAAGATACATGCGAAACGACATGGAAGTTATTAAAAGGCGATCTGTATGGAGTATAAGAGCTTAACTGTAGATAACTTTTTAACATCTAGAATTCCTCCTATGCTAGTTAGCAAAATTATTGGACTTAGAAATTCATTAAACATGAACGACTATCCATCTGATAGCAACCAGTATACAAAACATTTTATAGAAAAAGTCACTAGCTGGATTAAAAGTTCTAAATTAAATAACATCGAAAATCTTGAGTCGTTGCAGTTTACCGATGCTATCTTAGGAGTTTCGCAACAAATAGATGAGCTGCACTACAAATATGGAAATAAGTTAGTAATTTTTGATGGAGAGTATGCGTATCATTGGAGACTAAATCCATCTATTTTAAAAGTATCACATTATTCTAACATACCCGCAAGTTCTGTATTAGTTATGTCGTATCCTTCTGTTAAAACAGCAGGGAACATTGAAAACATGTGCGAGCTTCTTGATTTCTGTTATAAACATCGTATTGAGGTTCACATAGATGCAGCATGGCTAGGACAATGCAGAAATATTAAAATAGACTTGTCTCACCCTGCAATCAAGACCTTCTCAGTTAGTCTAAGCAAGGCTTATTCAATGGGTTCTCAACGAATCGGAGTTCGTTATAGTAGAGAACACATTAACGGTCCTATAAATATTATGAACAATTTTGGATATAACAACATAAGCGATATGTGGATAGGCTCTAGTATGATAGACACGTTAGGACCAGACTTTTGGTGGAAAAGCTATAACACAGAATATATAAAAGTGTGTACAGACTTTGCATTAAAAGAAACTGATTCTATAAATATTGCAAATTACAATGGAGTTTTTGTAAGTATTAGAACTCCGTTGAGATTTTTAATAGACAATAGATTTGACTCAAGGGGTTATAATGTCTGATCAAGAATACCAATCTCGTAGACCGATGATGTGTAAAGCACCGTGGAGCCAACTTAACATTGGACCCCTCGGTGATTTAAAATTATGCACAGTTGGAAAAAAGCATGGGGCATACATCGGGGAAGTAGATTCCTTAGAAGATTATTATAACAGCGATATTATCAACAATATTCGTAATAACTTTAAAAAAGGCGAGTGGCCAAGTGCTTGCGTGTCTTGCAAAGATAACAGAGACAACGGAATTCCTGCACACATAGATAATGATCATTATGTTAATCTTCCGTGGTCGGATGAAAACTTTAATGCATCAAACAAGAAAATACTATCCTTGGAATATACGCCAAGTAATCTATGCAATCAAAGCTGTGCCATGTGCGGTAGTATTTACAGTAGCAAGTGGATTGGACTTGATAAACGTGCAAAAAAAGAAGGATTAGAGTTTAGAGAAAATTCTGGGTTAACTAATTTGCATACAAAAGCATTCCAGGCTACCGACAAGGACATGCAAAAAATATTAGATGTACTGCCTTCAATTAAGTTTTTACTTATTAAGGGCGGCGAACCGTTTGCGGATCCAAGAAATATAAGAGTGTTAAAAGAAATTGTAGATAAAAAATACGAAATGCGTATTTTAATTGTTTCTAACTGGGCTTCTATTACTGAGGAAATATGGGATATTTTAGAAAAGTTAAATAAAAATCCTAATGTTGATTTATTAGTCACTGCAAGTTTAGATGGCACTGGAAAAGTTTACGAGTGGATACGTAGTACACCTTACGAACAAACTCTTGAAAATATGGAAACATATTTAAGAAGAACTGGAAAAAGAGTCATAGCAAGTAGTACAGTTTCTCTTTACACACTCTGGACACTTAAAGATTCGGCTAACGAATTGTTAAAAACAGGATTAGTTGATGTATTTGCGTATTACTATGTTTTTCTTCCAAAGTACTCTGCTTACAGTATTGTTCCGCAAACCGATATAGATAGATTGGTAATTGAGTTTTTTAATAACCCGACATATCTACGCAATCCGATAATATTTGAAAGAACAGAAAGATTAAGAACTTTAAAGTATTCGGCAACAGCAGCAGATAACTCCAATGCTTTACGATGGATTGAGTATATTAATTCCTTAAGAGGATTTAACATATATGATTATAATCCAGAACTAGCAGCATGGGCAGATAAAGTAAAACAAAATGAAAAATAATACATGTATAAGAAGTTTGCATGAAATAATATTTAGAGCTTTAGAAAATAAAGTATCACTTTGTTGCAAAATGCATCCTGGAGCAGAAATATTTACAGACGAACTTGATAAAATAAAATCTGACTTAAAAACTGGTATACAAAACAATTCCTGTAAAACTTGCTGGAAAGCAGAAGAATCTGGAAATAAATCATGGAGAATGCACGGAAACGAGCATTATCGCACACGTCCTAATAAACATCGTATAGAATTATACTTTGATAATACATGCGATTCTGCCTGCGTTTATTGTAGCAAGGTTTATAGCAGCAAGTGGGAACAAGAAGTCTTAAATACCACCGAAGAACTACCGTACTGGGCATCGAGAGAAATAAAAAATAAATATACACCCGAACAGTATGCTGATTATGTTTTTAATTATATTTCCGACATTGCTAAAAATAAAAAAGAAAACGATTATTATGAGATAATATTGTTAGGAGGCGAACCTCTTTTAATGAGCATTAACAAACGAGAACTATTGGACTTATCGATTGAAAGTTTTTACAAAAACGCAGATTCATGCACACCTCTACTATTAAACATTCAAACAAATGGAAATACTCCGGATAAGTTAATGGATAAGTGTTTAGAAAAGATGAAGTTTTACAAACAAAAATACCCTAATTTAAATTACTCAATATCTATTAGTGCCGAAAGTGTTGGCAAAAATTTTGAATATATTAGATACGGCTGCTCTTATAAAAGATTTGTTGAAAATTTTAAAAAATGGGCAAGCACTGGGTATTCAATCGGTACTAACATGGCAATCAATCCAATATCTATAACAATGCTACCTGACTATTTTAATTTTTTAATTGAAATTGCAACAACACATAATATTAAACTTGATGTTGCTGTTAATATTGTTCATACTCCGGGTATAACTATAGGGTTTCTTGATGACAGATTTAAAAAATATGTTAATAGATCTATAAAAATAGTAAAAAGTTCTAAGAAAGCATTTGACAATTACAGCGAAGTCATTGAAAAATTACACGATGTAAATAATACAATAGGATCTGATATAGACTTAGATCGCATCAAGGAGTTTAGTCATGCGGTTGATTATTTTAAAAAAGTAAGAAAAGTTTCATTAAGCGACATCAATCCGTTATTAGTAGATTACATTGCAGAAAAATTAAAAAATTACAATGACTAATTAAATATATCCGAAAAATGAGGATAGCTTTTAAAAAAATCTTGATTTCTGTAAGAATCAGTTTGTGTTATATATGACTTTAGACTTTCGAGTAAGTGACTGTCGTCTTTACTGTTCATATAATTTTTAATGTATTCTAAATTTTCATTAATTTTTTTAATATCACAATTTGATTGATAGTCGGTAAACTTTTTTGTAATTCTTTCTTTTATATGTTTTGGCAATACTGTAACAGATAAATTTTCAGGATATGTTAAATGTGTTGGATTCATTATTTTAACAGATCCAGGATCGTTGTCGTACCACCATTGCATACTTTCCGGCATGTACCAAACATTTAGTAAACTTATAGTACTTCTTAAAAATACATGAAATCCGTGTTCTTTTTTAATTTCTAAAAACCGTTTTGTTACCGATTCGGTTGTTTCGTATTTTGCAGGCCATCGTATATATTCTGACTCTTCAGGATTTGAGCTATCGAAGCTTAGGGCAAATTCAACTTGTTTAAATTTTTTCCATTTATTGACCCACGAATCTTTTGGCATTATTGTGCAATTTGTTGAATAATTTAACAAAATATCACTGCAATCTCTTTCAGCTAGCATTTTATCAACTAATAGCCATTGATCTTTTGTTAATAACGGCTCGCCGCCGGTAAACTTAATATGTACTAGGTCGTTTATAAACGGAAAAATGTTTGAAATATCACTTTTACTGTGTTCAACTGTATTGAGTGTAGAACCATACATTGCAGTTTCTTCTTTAAACCATTTCCATGCATATCTACTATCACACATTCTGCACGCCAAATTACAATCGTTACTTATTGCTAACTCTATCCATCGTATAGTAGGGTGTTCAAGGTCAACTAGATCGTCAATAGGAAGATCTTTATTTTCGTGATACCTTTCTCGCAAACTTTTTTTGCCTGCTGCTTCTTCTTGGTAGCATCTAATACATCCTGGTACAGTATCACCTTCTAACATCTTTTGACGAACATCATTCATCCATTCTCCGTAGAAAACCTCACTTAACGTTTTGTTGTTAAGATTATTTTCTACTGGTCTGAATTTTTCTGCAAATCTACAGCATGGCTTAACTCTTCCGGTAGGATCTATAAATTGGTGATCCCATGCCATGCTGCAAAATGTTTTACTTGGGATATGCATTTAATGGACTATAATCTTCATAAACAAGACCGTTTGATTCTAGACCCCAACGTCTTTCGCAACACCACCAGCAAGTGCCACATGGTACGTCCCAGTTGTTTCTAATAATAATGTCTAAGTTTTCGTCACACGACAGAGTTAATGCAGCTAAATCATCTAGAACACCGTGCTTGATATAAAGTTCTACAATATCTTTTTTGTTCATGAACGCATGTGGACTAGCATTATGCCTGCCGTTGTAAATAGTTGTTGGATTATCTCGATCAAACTGTCGAAACTCGTTGTACTTAAAATCTTTACTTGCTTCAAGAGGAGGATTTTTTGTTACACCATTGAATTCAAAATCAACTAATTCTTTGTCAAACAAGTCTCGAAGAACTTGAGAGAAAAAATCTGCCTTGCCTTGGTCTCTCCAGTTTGTTTCGTTTCCTATGACTTCTACTATCTCTCCCCAGTTTGTAAATCCTGTAAGTTCTTGAACTTTAGCAATAACAGCTCTAGAACTACCTAAGTTTTTTGCTTTGTTATATATTTCTAAACTAACAGGGACAATTTTAGTTTTTAATTTATATTTTTGTATTGTTTTAACTGTTAGGTATAAAAGTATTGAACTATCTAAACCCCCTGACACTTGTATTGCTATAGCTTTCCATTTGCTGTTCATTGGAATGATTGTTGCAGCACCGCTAGATACTTCCCAATGTTCTTCAAATTCTACATTTACTTTTTTTTTCTTCATTTTAAATTTTAACCTTATTAGTAAAATCGTTAGGTCTGTATTGTTCAAACCCCCAGCGTCTTTCTCTACACCACCAACAATACTTTTCTTCATGCCTTACTTCAAAACAATCTTTTGTAAAATAACTAGTTTCATGCATTTCTGCTTCACATGATCTTGTAAGTGGAAATAACGAATCGAGTAAATCAAAATGATTATAAAAATAAGAAACTACTTTTTTATTTGAAAATAAAAATGGATATTGTACACGTTTATTTTTTAGTTTTTGTAAAATAACATCGGCTTCGTCACGTTCTTTAGAACTATCACCATATAGTGTGTCTCCTACTTCTGATATAGGAGGATTTGCAGTTAGACCGTTAACAATACAACTTAGATTATATCGATCGTGATATTGTTGTATATTAAATGACATGATTACTTTTTTATCTTCATCACTAATCGGTAGTGCATGGTTTGGCATAGGAAAAATAAGATGCTGTTCGAATTTAAAATCCAACAATTCTTCTATTTTTCTTAAAACACCCCAGGCGTATTTTATATTATACGGCCTTGCAAGAAACTCTGTAGTTATTGGATATATAGGATTTTTAAATCCAAACTCTTGAATTGTTTTTGCTAACAAGTATGTAGTAAGTGCGCTATCGGGCCCGCCTGACAAAAACATTCCCAACGGTGCACCGTTTCTTGGAACAGCAATTTCTATTTTATCAAGGTCTGTATAATGATATTTTTTTATTTCTACATTTTCTACGCTTGCATATGGTGCAGCAGTTGAAAAGTGCCTGTTAAGCTCTTCTATAAGCATGTTATCTCCTATTTAAACAAAAAAGTAAACCGGTTTTTTGATCTATACCTTTTTCTACTAGTTCAGTTGCACAATGCGTAAACTTGCTATCAAAAAAGAAAATATCTCCAACTTCCCACTTATATTCATATTTTATGCTAAATCCTTTGTATGCCTCTCTAAAAGTGGTATTCCACTTTGACCCCCAATGTTTATGGCCTATCTCGTCTGGAATTTTATATTCATCTGACCATCCTCCGAAGTAACGAGGATCTCGAATGCCTTTGTTATAAAACGGTGTGTAATCGTCGGGTTTACTATACACAGGAGAAATCCATTCTGTATTTGTATCGGCAGTTTGATCAAATATTATAGTGTACGCATCTTTATTACTTGGTTCTACTGATAATGGAATGATACCTTGATAAAATGCCCGCCTAGTGTCGTTTCCGTCACTGTGTAATGCATAAGGATTTTGTAAGTCGTAAAAATTTACCCCCCAATATTCGTAAATTTCTTTATCCCACGGCATATAACTATCAAGCCATTTGCTAATTACATCTAATGTGTATACTGTTTTATCTGTTATATTGTATACATTATTAGCTCTTTTGCCATTTGACGCACGTGGTCTGTGCGATTCAGGATCAATTTTCAAAAGACTTTTTATATTATTTAAGTAATCTATATCTTTAGACGTTAGTACATTTTTAAGTACAATATAATCTTCCATGTTTTCCTCTTACACACTCGGGCCCATTGATCCGGCAAATTCATTATAATGATCGTAAATATGAGATACTTGTGCTTTTTGTGCAGTTATTTTTTCTAATTCTGCTAACAAATGATCAGTTGCTTTTTCTACAACTGGATAACCGAGTTCGATACATTTTTCTTTTAGTCTGAGCCATCTTTTAATTCTAACTTCACGAGTATTGTCTTTGTATACCCAATGATTGTTTTCGTCCCATGTTATTCCTAGTTTTTCTTGGTTTTTATATAATGGTGATCCTTGAACTATGTCTAATGTTGGTCCTAATGCAATACTTCGTATTAGTCCTGCTTGATTAATCCATTGATATTTTTCTAGCATGTCGAGTGTTTTTTGAAACTCTTCTTCGGTTTCAGTAGGATATCCTACAAGTAGTAACCACGCCATTTCTATTTTATATTTTGCACACATATTAAAAGTGAAATCCATAGCAGAGTCGTCAAACATTTTTTTCATATCGTTACGAATCTTTTCGCTACCGCTTTCCACTCCTATGCTTACAAATCGAAGGCCAGCATCGTACATTAATGAATAAATTTCTTCAGGCATTTGGTGTTCAGGTCGTGCAATAAATTGTCCTTGCCATAATACTTGAGACATAAGTTCGGCTTTTTTATTTTTTATAAGAGTGGTGCATATGTCTTTTAACTGCTTAACACTTCCGTTTAGTAAGCTGTCAGTAAACAAAAATCGTTTACTTCCGTATTTTTGATTTTGTTCTAACATTTCTGTTGCTATACTAGCACCGCTTCTAAATCTAAACTTTGGCCAGACACTTTGTATATCGCAAAATGTACATTTTCTTACACATCCTCTACTTCCGGTTATATATACAAATTCCGTTCCTAGCTTATTATTATCTTTTATTCGTGGATCATACCAAGTTTTTGGATAACGATCCATTGGAAAATCGCTGTAATCTGGAATAGGAATAGTATCTAAATTGTCTATCTGTACTGGAGTATTTCCGTTTATTCCCGGACTTGAAAAATTTCCTTTAAGTATATCTAAAATAGCTAATTCGCCTTCGCCTACTACATATGCATCAGCTAGTTTTTTTTCATATAACAGTGGACCTGTAAATTCGCAAAACGGACCGCCGACTACAATTTTTACTTCGGGAAGTTCTTTTTTTAGTAGTTCGCACATTGAAATACTAATCCATTTACTTCTTTGACTAAAAATAGTAATACCTATCCACTTTGGATTTTTAGATTTAATAGTCTCTATCCACGTAGGTACACATGACGAAATGTGTGAATTCCAAAAATCTTTAAATTTATCTTCGTATCTAAATGTTAAATCAGTATCAAACCATACGTGTCCGTGTGTAGATACATCTATGTTGTGCCACAGATCTAAATTTAAATCGTAGCAAAATGCAGTATATCCGTGTTTTTCCACTGTCGACTTTAATAACGCAGGAGCAGTTATAGGTGCTCTGAGTTCTAAACGTGGCAAGGTAAGAAAGACTATATCAGTCATATATAAATTCTATTTTCTCTTATAAAGTTAAATATACATATATTTATAGGATTTAAAAATCATGTTTTTAAGAACTGACACAATAGAAGAGATGCATGTGGAGATAACAAATAAGTGTAATGCGTCATGCCCTATGTGTAACAGAAATATCTTTGGGTCAGTTGATCGTCCTGGTAGAGGATTAAATGAATGGACGCTAGAGGATATAGATAAAGTATTTTCAGACGAATTACCAAATCTAAAGCGTGTTTATTTTTGTGGAACGCATGGAGATCCAATTGCTTCAAAATATCTATTTGAAGCAATTGATAAAGTTAAACGTAGAAATATAAACATCGAAATATTTACAAATGGCAGTCTTAAACCTGATTCGTGGTGGGAAAAACTAGTAAAAATATTGGACAGCAACGACAGAATAACATTTGGTGTAGACGGAATTGAAACTAACCACTTATATAGACAAAACACTCATATAGATAAAATACTTTCTCATATGAAAATATCTTGTAATAGTTTAGTAAAAGTAAGATGGGACTTTTTAGCTTTTAAACACAATGAATATGAAATTGAAAAATGCAAAAGTCTAGCAGCAGAATTTGGTGTTACCGACTTTAGGATTCGTAGAACACCTCGATTTGATAATTTTGATCCCTTCCCTGTTATGAATTCTAAAAAAGAAATTACGCATTATCTTGAACCGCCTATTAAAGAAGAACTAAAGCATCCTAGTCATATTACAATGAAATCGATAACGCAGTTTAAAAATAATCGTTCGAAAGAAGAAATTTTTGAATCATTAAATAAACAAATATCTGTAAATGAATTTTCTATAGTAGATTATACTCCGCCTGAAAAACTTTTAAAATGGAAAGTTGCATGTATATATCAAGAAGCAAAAAAAATATATGTAAATAGCAGGTTAGAAGTATTTCCCTGTTGTTATATTAGTGATGACAATGAATCTTTTAGAAAATTCTCAGATACTGAATTAAAATATCCTCAAAACGAGTTGTCTTTACATAATAAATCATGGAAAGATATATTGCAACATAAATTTTTTACTGAGGAATTAGAAAAATCATGGAACAATGATAATATAATACCTAGATGCATTAAGACATGCGGCATTGTAAAACGAGAACAAGAACAAAACATGAAGGTCAAGATATAGATTTAAAATGATACCAAAAATAAAATATAACTTAATAGCAGATTTAATAGAATACAATCCTGTATTATTTAAAAATACTGCAATGGTAGGAATCTACGACGGACAAGATATATGCAGTTGTTTTTTAAACAAGGCTTCACACATAAAAACTTTACATTTTTACGAAAATTTTCAAGATTTGGAATCTGAAGACTCTAAACACAGGCTTTTAAGTTTATATAATTCATGGAAACAAGAAATACCAAACTTTATATTTGAAATTGGCAACGGAACAGAGTTATCTTCTAACAAAGAGTTTGATTTCTTTTTTACAGATGCATATAATATTGATTACCGGTCATACTTTACTAATCGTAGATTCTCTGATACTCTGATTGCAATATGCGGATTTGGTGCTGAGTTAACTCGTACCGTTGATCTAAGTGTAAGCATTTATAATAAAGACATCTATCCAGTTATGCTTTATAACGGATTTTTGTTTTTTTGCAATAACAACAGTAAATACAAAGAAGTGCATAGGCAATTTAAACAATTTTTTGACAGTTCAAACATAACATATGTTAACAGAATGGGTTGCTTACGACCGAACGGATGGTATCACTCACTTTTAGTAAATCAAGAAGGTAAATAATATGACTGATATTGCAATACTTATAATTCCAAAAATTGAACCATGGGCTCCCACTGTTGGTCCTGCAATATTAAAAAGTCATGTTGAAGCAGAAGGCTTCAGCTGCACAGTTATAGATCTTAATATTAGTTTTTACAATTCCTTATCCGAAGAAGATCAGAAAAAATATTACACTACTATAGATGACAACGTATTTACAATGTCTTGGCATTATGAACTTTCGGAAACCTCTGAAGTTTTTTTTAAACAACATAGTAAATGGGTTGATACTAATATTATAAAATTAAAAAACTTAAATCCAAAATATGTAGGTTTAAGTTTATTAACAAAGTACAGCCGTACGTTTGCTTACTATTTGTCTATTGAAATACGAAAACACTTGCCAGATGTTAAAATTATTTGGGGCGGAGCAGACGCAAGAGAAAACACTAAATTGCTTCTTGACAATAGAATAATCGACTTTTATGTGTTTGGAGATGGGGAATTTTCTTTAGTCGAGTTACTTAAAGGAAATTTTACAGCACCAGGAATAAATTCTGTTTCTCCTCAACAAGTTGAAGATCTTTCTACTGTACTTTCTCCAAACTACAGTGACATTGATTGGAATGACTACAAAGATGAATATCCGGATGCTAAAACAGTTTATATTACTGGTAGCAGAGGTTGTGTCAAGAGATGTACATTTTGTGATATACACACCATTTGGCCAAAATACAAATTTAGATCAAGCAAGAGTATTTTTAATGAAATAATTGAAATAAGACAAAAGTATAATAGGAAAAATTTTCATTTTACTGATAGCTTGATAAACGGAAGTATGAAAACATTTAGAGAATTATTGTTAATGCTTAAGGAATATAGAAAAACTGACAAAGATTTTGGATGGAGAAGCCAGTGGATTATGCGTCCTGCTACACAGTTTAATGAACATGATTTTCAACTGATGAAAGAAAGCGGCTGTGTTGGACTCGAAGTAGGATTAGAAAGTTTTAGTGAAAGTGTTAGATTTCACATGGGTAAAAAAATCAAAGACAACGATATGTGGTTTTGTTTTGATCAATTACGAAAACATAAAATACAGTTTAGCTTACTAATGATTGTAGGATATCCAACTGAAACTGACGACGACCATGCATTATCTCTTGAAACTATTAAAACACTTGACAGAGAAAATTATATATTTTATAATAACGCAAGCGGCGAAAGAAGGCCATTAATACATTTTGGTTATGGTAACACTCTAATGCTTGACATGGAGTCTCCGTTGTATACACTGTTAAAGGACGAACTAGTATATTATAATAATAACCGTGACTGGCAATACAAAGATAACACACCGACTGTTAGAGTACAAAGAATGACAGAAATTTGGAATTTAATTAATAGCATCATAGGAAAAGATCCATTTATGGAAAAAATAGTTGCATCGCACATGCAGGAATTCGATGATGTCTGATTTAAAATGGAGCAATTATGACTTTACACAAATCCCGTTTGACGACATTGTCCAAGTCGGACAACGGACACTCTTATATAGAGACATATTTACTGTATCTTGGCTCCTTGGCAGATTCTGTAACTATCGATGTTCCTACTGTTGGCCCTATGCAAGATCCGACAGAAAAGATCATAGACCTACAGAACTATGCCTCAAAACGATTGACGAAATAAAGCGCCAGGCTCGTGCTAACGGTTTTAATAGCTTTCATTTTTCTTTGTCTGGCGGTGAGCCTACCTTTCATCCTGGCTATTTGGATATTCTCAAGTATCTTGCCGATGATGTTTCTAATACTAATTATACTAGTATTCATATGACCTCAAACTGCTCACGATCCATGAGCTGGTTCGAAGATTACGTAGAACGTGCCAAGCCATTCCATCGTGCAAGCATTACTGCTAGTTTGCATACAGAACATCTTGACACAAAAGAAAAAATGCAAGACTTTGCAGACAAACTAACCTTTTGTCAAGAACATGACGTACAGATTACAATTAATATGGTCATGGTTCCTGAATGGTTTGAGAAAGATTGGGACAACGCATTGTTCTTCCATGAACAGGGTATAAATGTAACGTTAAAGCCTCAAAGCGACCCTACAGCAAGCCGAGTTGTAGAAGGGTATACTGATGATATGCTTAACCGGTTACACAACGGAATGCCGCAACGAGCATACACAGAAATAAAACGCAAATGGAATAGTAGACCAATGGCTACATTTCAAATACCGTTAGGAATAAATGAAAAAATGGATGCTAGTGTTCCTAGTCATTTTCAAATAGAATTTAAAGATAGTAAAGGCAAAACGTGGTATATGGATCAAGCAGAGAGATTTAATGCTTTTAATTTTAACAAATTTAAAGGATGGAATTGCAATGCAGGGTACCAAGGAATCATTATTCGAGAGCCCGACGGTTCAATTAAACGTTCTTATTCGTGCAGCGATGCCCCTCTTGGAAATATCGAAACTGGATTTAAATTATTCAACTCTCAAATGCCATGCATTACTGAGTCGTGTGTAAGTAGTGCAGATAGCAAAATACCAAAAAGGAAATCATCATGAATTATTTCAAACACATTAGCGATCTACCAATATATGACTTATATTCAGAATACAAACGATTAGTGAATAACAACGTTATTCCTGAGATTGATGATCAAATGTGTATTAATACTGTACAAACTCGTCCGTCGGATGTATTTTATGGCCGCGGAAGTTTGTTCTATGATTGGGATAATAAAAAAGAAATCAACGGAAAAATTGAAATTCCATTGAGAGATGTTCCGCTAAAAGAAAGTGATTTTAACACATTATGCACGCAATTCAGAGGATCACTGTTTGAAGATATTTATCAAGCGTTAAGAAAAAAATATAACATAGGTCGTTTACGTATTATGAAAATGCGTCCAAAAACATGTTTAACTTGGCATCAAGATGATACGACTAGAGTTCATTATCCAATAAAAACTCACAAAGGATGTATGATGATAATTGACAGCGAGGTTAAACACCTACCCGAAATGACATGGTGGGAAACTAATACATTGCCGCATCATACAACAATTAATGCAGGAACAGTTGATCGACTTCATCTAGTCTCTGTAATATTATAAAGGAATAAAAAATGCCAATATTAACTGACCCAGAATTAGCAAAGCCGTTTGTTTACGAGTTAGAATGGACTGATGGACTAAAAACAATATATCAAGAGGTTCAAACTATATTTTCTCATTTGCCTTACATTTATACACAAAAACCCGAGACAGATTATTTTATTGAACATTATAAGCCTCATTATAATCTTTATGATCCGGATAAACCTGTGATGCAAGTTGTAAGTACAAAAAATCTTTCTAAACATAAAGTTCTTACAGAAATGTTAAACAAATACGGATTTACACAAAGTGTAAAATTTTTTCAAGCCGATCCAACACAGCCTGCCTTTAAATCAGTAGAACATTTATTTTTTGGACATAGACACCATACAAGAACAAGTGTTGCAAGTTTAATTTTTCCTATTGCTGGGTGCGATGAGAATACATTAACAAGCTGGCCGGCATACGAAGATGTAGATGGGTTTATTCCTGAAGATCCTAACAAATGGATTTATTGGAGCGAATATTATTGGAAAACATATAATAAAAACGACGATAAATATCTTTTTACAGACGACGTAGCTGTTTGCAGATATGCATTAAAAGACAAACCTGTATTGTGGAATGTAAAACAATGGCACGAAGCAGTTAACAAAGGCAATAAACACAGAGTAATCTGTAACATTAACTTCGAGAGTTCTATTCAAACGTGGCAAGAAAGTATAGATATAGTTAGGAATATTTAATGGATTGGATTTATGTAATCATACTAGGTTATGTTTGGGGTAGTATCATTTCACATTGGGGTGCAAGTATTCTTTTGCATAGATACTATTGTCATAAACAATTTAAAGTTCCTGTGTGGTTTGAAACAATAGGATTGGCGATGTTAATGATTGCTGTAATTCGATCTCCTATTGGTTGGATTGCAAGTCATAGAATGCACCATCAACATTCAGACACTGATAAAGATCCACATAGTTGGAAACACGTAGGCTATTGGAAAGTTTTAACAACTACGTGGGACATTCCGAGAATTCCTATTAAGTATGCAAAAGATCTTTACGAAAATCCAAGACTGGTATTTTGTCATATGCATTGGTTTAAAATATTAGTAGTTGTATGGATAGTTAGTTTACTAATTGGGCCGAAGTTTTTTGTAGCTTTTGCGTTAATGCCCTTTATTCATGCAAAGATTGGGTTTGGGTTATTAAATACCATAGGACACAAAGAAGATGGTGGTTCGAACATTCCGTGGTTAAATTTGCTTATTGCAGGCGAAGGATATCATAAAGAACATCATAAAAACTTTAGAAGAATACGCTTGCACAAGTTTGACACTGGAGGCTGGATATCAGAAAAACTTATGGAATTAGGAATTTTTAAACCTACAAACAAGGCTGTATAATGACCCCCCAGGAAAAATTAATTCAACAAAGTTTAGCTATAAGATCATTTCCAATACTTCCAGTTAAAGAAATTGCTGATAATCATAGATTAACTATTCACGACGAAGTAAAAACTTTAAAAAGTAATATTACTGAATACTTAAAACCATATGTTGACTTGAGCGACTTTGAATATCTATATCCTACTAATGGCATAACAGAATCCTTAAATTACTGGATGATGGGAGAAACACGTACTATACAAACTAGATCAGGAGACTATGTATGGGTCGGTGGCAAACCGTCTGGTGAAGTAGCGTATATTACATGTCCTACATCGTATGATGGAAATTTTTGTGAAATACCTAAAGACATGCCGGTTGTATTAGACCTTGCATATATATTAAGTACTTCAGTTAAGAAGTTAGAAATTGGTAAAAACGTTGAACGAGTGTTCTTTTCTATGTCTAAATGTTTTGGACTTAGAAATTATAGAATAGGATATTACTGGTCTAGAACACCCGATAGATGGCTAGAACCATTACATAAAAATGCAAAATATTACAACTATTATTCTATGAGTTTAGGAGAAAAAATTATAGAAAACATTCCAGTTGATTTAGTTTATAATACATTAAAACCATTTCAGACTGAAATCTGCAATGAACTAAACTTAACAGCATCGGATACAGTGTGGCTAGCTACATCCGATGATCCTATATATAATAAGTTTTTTAGAAATTACACAAACAGACTATGCATAGCCGATTTAATAAAGGAAAAGTATTATGCTTCCATTTAGAACTGATAACGACATCAGAACATTTGACTTAAAAGAAATAGCAACACAGGTGCAAACAAAAGGTGCTGCTATTTTTCACGAACAAAATTTTAAAGAACAAGAGTTTATCGACATAATGAAACAGTTTGGTGAATGCGAAGCCCCTAACTTGTTCATGAATCCAAAAGAATATCCTGAGATTTTTTTAGTAACAGGCAAGAGAGACGATCACGGACATAAGATCGGTATGTTTGGAGACACAGAACTAGGATGGCACTCAAACGGAAACAGTAGACATCAAATTGATAAAATTTTAATTTCTCTTTACTGTATCGAAGAAGACATTAATACTACAC
>Ga0255077_1000063_pt1 | contig 16083 bp, 59 predicted proteins | sample Colum_Law_RepC_8_FD_188559 | JGI IMG/M metagenome (GOLD analysis project Ga0255077, IMG submission 188559) | Freshwater microbial communities from Columbia River, Oregon, United States - Colum_Law_RepC_8h | ecosystem: Environmental > Aquatic > Freshwater > River | place: USA: Oregon | collected...
TTTCTTCTTGTGATAGATTTAAATGGGGCAAATCATCAGGAACTGGAAGATTATCAGTCATAAGAACTCTGTTTCATAAAGACATTATACAATAAAAGGCACCCGTTTTCAAGTGCCTCTATTCCAGTTCGTAAAGTGTCCTTATGATATTTTGCGTCTATTATTTTTTGATGTATCTATACCTCTTGCTCTTTGATAACGAACTACTCCAGCAGCATTTGATATGTAACCCGTCTCACAACATTCATATTTTCTATTTGCAATTTCTTTCAATTCTTCTTGTGTTAGTGAGTATATGCCTACACCATTTTCATAAGATTTTTTACCATTTTCTATTCTTTGTTCTGGTGTTAATGAAAAAATACCAGTTCCATTTTCTTTTTGCACTTTTGCTCCAATTTTACCATATTCACTTCTTACTTCTTTTGATAATTTTCCAAGTCCATTTGCATATGCTTTTTTAGCAGAAGCAGATAATTCTTCACTTGTTAGTGTAAATATACCAAGTTTATTATCTCTTGTATAGGCACCATTTCTTTTTCCAAGTTCAACTCTTTCTTCTGTTGTAAGTTGGAACATTCCCAATTTGTTTTTATGTTGTTTTTTTCCTCTCATACCTGCCTCTTCAAAAGATGGTGTATAATAGAATTTTGTAGAGGTTTGATATGATTTATTAGCAAAGTGTGGATTTTCAATTACCTTATAGTATTCTTGCAAAATAATTTCATCTGCATATGCTTCCTCTCTTGTAGCATAATCACTTTTCAAAATTATCTTCTGTGTTGGATTGAATGTCCTATCGTGAAAAGAACCAAAATACTTCACATCTTCTTCTGGTAAGCATTTGCAAGTTCTACTACCAAAATATCCTCTACCATATTCCTCATAGGAATAATAGACATAGTGATACTCTTTGAGTTCCATAGTTCTGCTTTATAGTGTGTCGTATTACTATTTATATAAGAAAAGGTGCCCGAAGACACCTAATCTTTGCTTCTGGTTACGACACACATAAGCACTATTATTTATTATGCTTACTAAACTTACCCATCTTGTATCCTTCCAAAAATGTAAAATGAACCCATTTATACATCAAATCCTTACGAGTATTCACATCCTGAACTTCACAATCACCGAAAAAATATTCACTACGAAGTGCAAAACCACCATTAAGGTCATTAAACCATTCCTGAAATGCTTCTTCAATTGTATCATCAAAGTCCCAATCTTTCGTAGGATGTTTAGTCATTGTGCTCCACCAACAACAGCAATAAAAACAATGAAGGTAACACCAACCACAGCAGCAAATAGTATGTTCATAAGTCTAATGGTTGCTGGGGGTCTTTCTTCCAAACTTCTTTGTATGTAATCCACCGTTCCACACCAATTTCTTGTTGAGCAACCCAGTGTATTCCATTCTCATCAATCGCATCAAGATAATGAACACCAGTCTTGGGGCAGATGACTCTGGATACTTGTGTGAATTTTAGTTTGTTAGTCATTTTCTTTCATACAAGGGTATTCAAACTTTTCACCAATACATTCTAACATAGTGCGGGCAAAGGTAATCTCACCATAAGCACAACCATCTTCAAAGGCATCATCATAACTACCATCACTTGGAGTATAATCATCTCCATCTACATCATAGCAGTGTTTTACCTCTGCGTATTCTTTGAGAACCTTGAGGAGAAGTGTGAGTTTTTCTTCGGTAGTCATTTAATCGTCACCGTTTGATTTTTGATTTGGCAAAGACGGGAAAGATTATCACCCGCAGTAGCAACTTGGAAGAAGTTGTAGTTAGTCCCACACTGTTCGTTGAGTGCTTGTTGAGTTGTAATGACTTTCATAACTCCTATGATGGGAGCAGCAAGAAAAACCAAAACAACACCACCAGTAACCAAAACAATCCAAGCATCCATAAAATCAAAGTTGTTGCGTTTCATTTCAGTGTCCTTAAAATTTCTCTTCAATTTCTTGTCGTGTTGCTACCTCCACAATAGGATAACTCACATCCTCATAAGCACCAAAATCAAAATCAATACTCAACTTTGAGGCAACATTATCACACAGATAATCAGCAAAAATGTTCGGATCAAGTTTCCCTTTATTTGTAAGCATATCGTGATCCTTATGCTTTTCAGGGTCAAACCTCACATAAAAAGTTACTTTATAACCTTTTAGATTTTCCAAAGCATCCTTTACCTTCTGTTGTTCCTTATGTTGTTGGATTTGAAGTTCAAGTTCGTTGAGTTGTTCTTCGGTCAGTTGTGAAAGGTCAATCATCGGTTTGGTTGCTTATGAGTGTATTATAAGGCATTTTCAGGGACTTTGTGAGTGCCCCTGTGCCAGTTTAGAAAGTGTCTTGGAGTTTTATTTGGGCATTATTCCAACGGCATATCGCACGATGTCTTGTGGAACACTCTTTGGTTGATGTATGGTTATTATCGCACATCACCTTCCACATATCACGAAAATCCCAATCAATACATTTTGCTTCTGCACCACACTTTGCACAAGGAACGATGGGTGGAGTTTTAATTTTCTGTGCCATCAGGTGTCTGTGTGTATGAGAGTATTATATCAAATGGAATGAGGAGAACTTATTTTAGTCCAAGGAAGAGTTTCCAGTTCTTCATCGGTAAATTGAATACCATCATCAAGTCGTGCTTCATTTTTATAGAGATAAAACTGCTTAAAATTAACAACAGTCCCCCTCAAATCTCCATCTTCATCTACTTGATAGACAAGCACATCACAATACTTATTTCTATCATAAGTCAGGATTGTTGCCTTACGAATAGGTGCTTTTTCTCCCGCAACATCACCATAAGATGGAATGGGATAATCAGTAAAAGCATCAAGCATTTGGAGTTCCTTTGTTTGTCCTACTATTATAAGGCATCCAGAGGCACCCAGAGCATCCCTGTGCCAGTTTCTCAAGTGTCCTCAAAACTTCTCTTCAATTTCTTGTCGTGTTGCTACTTCCACCTCATCAAGTTCTTGAATGATGTTTTCTACCTCTTGAATGTTTTCGGGATTAGTGTAGATGCGTCCGTATCCTTTGTAATTGAAGGCAGTCATTTCAATCCACTCATACAAATAGAACAAAGACAATCATCAGTTTTAGGAACTCTAAACATAATGTGATTTCCAGAGCAACAATCTCTATCACCACATTTCATACAATTATCACAAACCCACTCTTTTTGATTACGACATTTTACAAAATCTTCAAGAGTGTATTGTTGGAGAATAGAAGTCATTCTAATACATCAATAAGTTTGTTAAACATCCAAGAGATTATGAGTGCCTGCCCCCAAGTAAGAGGAAATAAAGACACAAGTGCCCAACCCATCAATCCCACAAAAATATAAAATCCAATTGTTTCACCAATCTCGTGTTTAGTCATTTCAGTTCACCTTAATAGGGGGGTCAATCAATCCTGGTGGAATTACATACCAGATAATGTTGTTTGTTTTGCGAATATCTGTTAGAGCATACATAAACTCATCAATAGTATTAAAAGATAATACTTCAAAGTCCTCTTCTTGATGAAGAGAAATTTTTTTATTTTGAATATCTACCACATATCTTATTGGAGTTTTAAGAAGTTCAGTCATTTGTGGCAATAATCCCAAATCCGTTGTTCCACCAATTCTAACACATCGGGGGGCACATAGGAAGTGTCTGTGGTTCTTGGAAGTTTTGCGACTTCCTCACAGATAAGTTCCAGTTCCATTAGAGTGTAGTCAGTCATTTAATTTTATCACGCATAAGTTTCAGACAATCATTCCAACCATTATTATAATCCTCACCATCTTCAATCACTTCAGCAGGCAACCATCTTTCCACCACACCACAAATCTCTTCCTTATGAACATAATTTGTCCCGTAATACACTTCATGTAATGCCTCATAAAGTGTCGGTGGTTTTGGTTCTTCTACTCGTTGATACTTTACACCACCAATTTCAATAATATCAGGAGGTTGTTGGTTAGTCATTTGTTTAGTATAAGGACAATATTCAGGTTCAAAGCACCCACCTTGAGTTGCGTTGGTTTCTACATTCTCTGGTGCATAACACCATCCACAATCCCAGTATTTACATTTCATTCTTCAATCTCCACATTTCCCCAACGATTGAGTGCTTCACGAATAGTATTTCTAACTTCAGGATAAAGATTGTAATACCCTCCAATCTCATCCCAGAGTTCATCAATTTGTTCGTCGGTTGGTTCAGTCATTTCTTTCTATCCATAAAGTATTCAAGTAGTCCCAAAAACATAGAACCTCCCATATAAACAATCAAAACAATCATAACAAATTCAGGCATCTTTCAAATCCTTATCTTCAATAAGAATCACAGTCTCAAAAGGCAACTCACATCCCAATACACAATAAGAACCAAACTTATTCATCAAGTCCCACATTATAAACTCACAGTATCCATTTTCATCTTCTTTAGGTGGTTCATAAGGAAACTTATCCAATTTACCGTGAGAGTTCCAAAAATCTTCCCACTGTTTCTTATGAAGTTCTTTACCGAACTTCGTGAGACGAATCTTGACGTTGGTATTAATGTTGAAGGATTTCATTTCACATCCACCCAATCATCATAATAATATCCATAAGAACCTCCACCACTATGATTTTTACATAGAATATTACTACAAGAAAACCAATAGTCAAAGTTTTTACTTTCTGGTCGCACTTCCAAAAGAGATTGATTACACAGGTATTCTAACACAGGATTTTCACAATCGGTACATTTACCAACAACACCCAAACAATCTGGTGGTTCAGTCATAATCAATCAGTAGTTTTAGAAGAACTATAAGAAGTATAAAGCAAACCAGACATAAAGAGAAACCATCCCCAACCAGCAATCCCGTGAAGAGCAAGAATGATTCCTCCAATCACACAGGCAACAGAAGTTAGATTAGCAAGAAGCAGAATAAGTGCGTGGTTCATTCGTTTTATGTTTGTAAGATTATTATACGACAAAGGGCACCAGATTTCAAGGGCACCTATGCCAGTTCTTCAAGTGTCCTGCCACAAACTTATTGTAAAGAAATACTTGTGCTTGTCCCTTCGTTGAAACCACAATATTATAACCCAGTTTATTGATAATCTTTTCTAATCTTTCTCTGTGAAAACTAGCACCACTCCAGGTATGAGGATAATGGTCAATAAACTCCACACTCTTACCAGGATTTTCAAGTGCTTCTGTGATTGCTTTGTGATAAAGAACAGTAGTTCTTCCAGTTCCTCTGGTTTCTTGTTCGTATTTTTGAATGACTTTATCAGCAAGAGACATACTAACTCCATATCTATTGATAGGACTACCATTTGCATCATCCATCAAATTTTTCAATCTTTTTAGAGCATCGTAAAGGTCTTCAGCAAGTTGTTTGTAATTGGCAGTCATTTTTTATCCCCCCACAGTTGCTCAAAATGCTTACCACCTCTACCACAATACATCTCAAGATTTCTGGCAACTCCACAATACTCACCTTTTTTGTCTCCAGTCACCAAATCACCAGTTATGATTGGATTGTAACATTTATCAAAATAGTTACTCCCAAAAAGATGTCCTAACCAATTCTTCTCATAGTAGAGACAATCTTTGCATAGTTTGCGTTGTTCAGTCATTTGCAGTCCCTCTCTGGGTCAAAGTCAATATATTCTACCACAGATTTTTTGATACGAGAACAAAGTGCTTCTTGTGCTTGTTCCAAAGTAGAATACCCACCATCAAAAGAAGGTTCAACGGTATTATGCCACCAGAACAAAAACTTTTCTTGCGGATAATACCGAATAACATCACCATAAGTTCCTTTTTTAATACGATACTTATTCATAATTAATCTAGGTCGTAAATGTATTCTACACTCTTTTCTTTTTTCTTTAATTTTTGAATGGCATATGTTGCTTCTTCAAGTGTCGAAAATCCACCATCACCATTATAAGGAGAGGAATAAATGAGATTATGCCACCAAAACAAATGCTTTACTTGTGGAAAATATCTTGTTCCGTCATCATCAGTTACTTTTTTAATGCGATAGTTTTTCATTGGTTCATATGGTAAAAAATCTTCACGGATAAGTCGGGATTTTGGAGGTTCTGGTTTTTTTATTTCACACCACCATAAGTACCAAAGAGGTTTTTGAGTTCGTGATAAACAAGCACCAGTTCTTTATCCGGTGTTAGACATCCACTATCCTTTTCAGTTCGTAGAAGTTCGTAGAGTTCTTTTGCTTGGTCTTCGGTGAGTGTAAGATGGTAAGTTTTACTGATTTTAATCATAGTTTATTCCTATAAGTGTATGTAATTTCTCCAGTTTCCTTATTCATTAGGTATGCCCAGTCAGTTGGAATTGTATCACAACAATCCCGAAACTTTTCAGTTGAAGATACTTCCATCACAATAGGAAGATTGTTAGAGTGATGATAAAAGATTGCTACAAGAGTCATTGTGGGTCTCCTACAAGTCCAGTTGGATAAGATGAGTTCAGGTATTCAGCATCAGCACGACTTTCCCAACCATTTTCATTACCAATTTCGTAGATTGCTCGGGCAAAGTTCAAGAGGTCTTCATTCTCTCCACACCATTCATTCACAGAAGTAAGAACATAAAGATGTTCAGACGCAATTTGAAGGATTTGTTCGTCGGTAATCACTGTGGGTTCTCCGATTCAAGACTATAAGCACGAGCAAAATACCCCTGCTCAAAATACCACATTCTCAGTGCGTCAATAGCAAGAAATGTCTTTTCTTCGTCAGTAGTTCCTGATTTGACGGCATTGAAAACTTTTGTTTGAAGTTCGGTCATTGGAGTTTAGATTTGAGTTCTTGGAGTTCTTTTTGTAGTTTATTGATTTGAGCAGATTGATAATCAATTTGATTATTTTGTTTGTTTATAAGTTCAACTATTTTGATGATTGAATCTCCATATGTAACTACGGCACTTGAAAGTTGTTCAATTGATTGTTGGATAGTCATTGGAGTTCCTTTGTTTGTCCTACTATTATAAGGCATCACAGACCACTCTGGATGCCTACTGTGCCAGTTCTTCTACTGGTACACACTCCCTTTCTGTCCTGGTTCATTACTACCCGTGCATTCTAACTTATGGTCGGTTGCTTTGGGGCATCTTTTATTACCACAAGTAGGGCACAGAACCATTCTAAACATACGTTGATGCCCTGTCTGTTCTTCACAACATTTTTGACACCAACAGTTTAGATTATTTTGTAGTTCGTAGAGGGGTTTAATCATTTCTCACTCCAATACTCTTCATAATCATAAAAATCTCTGGGTTCTACATATGGTTTATCACAACCAGTATAAGCATACATTTTGTTGTTTATTTTATACCAATCGTGGTTGAGACAATACCAGAAATCCATAACATACCAATCATAAAACCCCAAACTTTCTCTATATGTGAGAGCACACTCCAGAGTGTCCTTTGGAATGGTCATCCAGATTTTCCACTTATCAAAGATTATTCGTGTGAGGTTCATTTTTGGTTCTCCTCTATCCAAACATTTACAATACCATTAGACAAATCCTTTTCATTATTATCTTCATCATAAACAGAGAGTTCTACATTATCAGGAGGATTGAGAACTTCTTTGAGATATTCTGTGAGTTGTTTGTTTTCAATCATTTCTGGTTCTCCAACTTCAAATAATCATACTTAATTTTACAATCTTTTGGGTTCTCCATACACAAAACAAGAGTTTCATTCACTCCTTTTTTGTATCCTTGTCCGTCAGCAAATAGCAACATACCCACAAGAGAAAAACAAAAACCGAATAAAAGAATAAGTCCCCACAAATTATCATCATTACTATACATTTCAGTTTCTCCCAACAAAATCTTTGATTTGTGGAACTTCTCCACAAATCTCATTCACTCTTCCTACTGTTTGGTCTTTGAGTGCTTGACGACACTCCAAGTTCTTATTGTATGTTTGTTGAAAGAGTGCTCGTTGTTGTTGCTCACTATAGGTGATAGAAGTAGCAGCAACGATTATAATAAAGAATACAGACAAAACTGCCCAATCAATTTCTTCAAAGTTTTTCATACATTTTCATCTCCCATTACGATTGAAGTGTCATAACTACCTTCATTATAACCCATTTCGTGAATTATTAGAGCAAACTTCAGAAGGTCTTCTTCATCACATTCCCAGTAAATGTCGTTTGTTGCTTTACTTATGTGTCTATCAAACCCACAGGTTTTAGCAAGAACAAGAATTTCTTCATTTAAAATCATTAGAGTGCCTCAAGTTCATCAGCAAGTTCAATAAGGTCTATGGAACTAACCACCCATCTTCCACAATCATCATCACCATGATAGTATCCAAATTCACTTACAATCTCACGAATAACAGCAGAAACACATTCTTCATCATAGTAAACAGATTTTTCTTTTGCTCTTTGATATGCTTTCATAATCCTTTTTGCTCTTTCAGTCACAGTGCCTCCAGTTCCTCACACAATTTTAACACATCAGCACACATAATCACACCAGGACTTTGTTGGAGTTGGTTGATGACTTCACGGAGAACATTAGCAATCGCATCATCATTAAGTTTTTCAATAATAAAATCTTGTCTTTTATCTGCGAAAGTGAGATAAAATGCTTCCATAATCCTTTGTGCTCGTTCAGTCATAGTGCCTCCAATTCATCAGCAAGTTCAATAAAATCGTCAGCATTCAATTCGGCAAGACCATAACTATCCCATTCAAAACAATTAGCAATCTCACGAATAGCAGCAGCAACTCCATCCTTTGGAAAGTTGTAAGTATCCTCTGCTTCGTATGCTTTCATAATCCTTTTTGCTCTTTCAGTCATTTCAGTTCTGGTGTTGTTTGAGGTGAAGTTTCAGTGAAATCAAGATAACAATTGTATTCTGAACCCCAGTTATGAATTTTTAGTGTTTTGCCAGAGAGGAATGTGATTTCAAGATACTCTCCATATGCAGTATCATAAAGAGAATAATCCTTGATGTCTCCACTTTCTTTCAGAACTTCCAACTCTTCAGGATGTCTGATTTTAAATTTTTCTGAGGTCATCAGGTGTCTGTGTCTATGAGAGTATTATAAGGCAAAACACACCCCATCACAAGGAGGAGTGTGCCAGTTCTTTAAGTGTCCAAATTGTAAATATACTCTACATTTTTTTTATTTCTTGCTCTGGAGTTGATATCTTGAAGTGCTCCATCATAAGTTTCATAAAAACCAACAAATGAAGAACTTCTTGGATATATATTTTCCCAAAAAAAGAATAATACTCTTTCTTGTGGATAATATATTGCTCCCAAAACATCGTGATTTACTTTTTTAATACGATACTTATTCATAATGTCTTTGTGTCTATGAGAGTATTATAGGGCATCCACAAGGTCTGTGGTAAGGTCAGTGGTCAGTTTGGGAAGTGTCCTTATTTGTCGTGAAACCAATTGTAAGCAATCATCCACAATACTCCCCAAGCAGTTCCAAACATAAACCACAAAACATACTGTGGAAAGAACAAAGCAACTAACAGAACACCAAACCAAAGTGAAGGAACATAGATTGTTTTTAGAGATTTGATGTATTTGAGTAGTTTAGTCATAGTTATAATCAGTAGGATAAGAGGAGTTCAGGGATACACTTTCTTGGTGACTTTCCCAACCATTTTCATTACCCATTTCATAAATTGCTTGGGCAAACTCAATAAAATCTTCGGGAGTTCCGAAATATTCAGAACAACTACCATCGTCTCTCAATCCACCCTCTTGAAAGTGAAATCTTACAAGTTCAAGAATTTGTTCGTCAGTCATAAGTACCTCATCATTCGTGAGTAAGAATAGTTGCAAGTAGAAGGGTCTTCTGCGTCAAAAGAGGTTTTACATTCCTCATTTACTTTACGCATCGTTTCTTCAAAGATAATGTCCTTTTCCAGTTCGTAGGGTGATGCTACTTTGAGATAGGTTTGATACTGATACTCGTTGAGGTCTTTGGATGGAATGTATCCCTTATATGAGATGATTTGTTGAATTGCTTTTTTAGTTGGTTCTTCCCAGTCCTCTTTGAAGTTGAACATTATTCATTTCTCATCAAAAAATTTACCATTAAATCTACCGGGATAAAGTTTTTGAACACCACCCCGTCCATACTTGATTTCACATTCTAACTGAATAACATAAACATAAACTGATTTAGGAACTTTGAAGTGTTCCAGTTCTCTGGTCTCCTGATTATAGCAGGAAATATGACAAGTCATTTTTTAATTCCCCCCACCTTTTTCAGTTACTTTTTTTATCCATTCTCTTTCTTTTTCAACCCTGTCTTTTGTCAAAATTTCATATTGTTCGTCGGTAGGAATAGGAGGAAGTTTTACCCATCCAGAAGGTGTTCCACACATAAAATCTCCATCACTCCACATCCACAGAGTTCCATCGGCACATAATGCTCTATTTCCAGAGATTTGTATAGGTGTTCTTTCAGTCATTCTTCTATCCTTTCATAATCAGCAAAACCATCTGGATTTAGATGTCCTACTGTGAGTTTGATACTTGTTCCAGTAAGTTCGTGTTGAAGAACAACTCTATGAGAATACTGCTCCATTACAACATAAACATCATTAGAGTTCTTATGTTTCCATTTAGAACCTATTGGTATTTCAGTCATTCTTCATTCTCCACAAAGTTTAAGTGCTGGAACTTTTTCGTGAGTTGTATCCTTGGTCCAAGAAAATACCTCTTCGTGTTTTCCATAATACCAAGCATCATGATAGTCCAGTAAGATTTCAAGTTCTTCAAAATGACTAACATCATCTACTCCACCCTCATAACCACGAACAACCACTCTCAAATCTTGTGGATACTCTTTAAGTTTTTCAATCAATTCAGCAACAGTCATTCTTGCCACCCCTCAAAGTATTCTGTGAAAAAGTTAAAACTCAAACCAACCTTACCAACTTGAAAATCTACTCCAAGAAAAGAAGAAGAAGTAAGAAATGAGAGCATGATGTGTAATCCACCATTACTATGAACTAACCTACTGGGGTTCTCATAATTCACCCAAAGTAATGAAAGATTTTTGATGATGCCAAACTGCCAGGTGTGGTCAGTATCCCCATCATCCCAAACTTTTTTGTCATATTGAAAAAATTTCACTGTGGGTCTCCAATAAGTCCAGTAGTTCCAAAAGTATCAAATGTAGTATCTTCCATCCACTTTCTCAAATCAACGATTTCATACCAGTCATATCTATACTTTGATTTTGATGATATTTCCTCCCATTTTTCTTGTGCTTCCTCTTTAGTTTCATAACAAGCAATCCAATCACCAGTATAAGCAGAAGGGTAATAGTTGTCCCCCGCAATCAAAAGATAAGGTTTCATTTCTCCACCTTTTGGCAAATACCAGTATCAGGAAGAACTCCAAGAATATGTGTGGCAAATATAACTCCACCAAGCATTACAGTTGGAGCAATCAGAAGAAACAATAGAATGCTAAGAGGCATAGCAAGGTAATCTTGAAAAAAGTATTTCATCGGTCAAAGTATCCAGAAGGTTTGTAATCACTAATGTATTGAGTTTTTAGTTGAATATCAAATGGGTCAATATCAGGGTGTTTTTCTTTGATGAAGGTTTTACACTCATCACGGGTAGAAAAGGCACAGAGAATGTTTCCATGATAAAGTGCGACTTCAATTGCTTCAATCATTCTTCTACCTCAAATCCACCAATACCAATATCTACAAAGGTAGAACCATCTACATCCTCAAAGAGTTGGAAGTCAAAATCACCTTCGTAAAAGTGATACTTATGCCCATCTGTGATTTTTACTTCTTTGTCTTGTGGAAACTCTTTGAGTTTCTCAATCCATTCAGCAACAGTCATTAGTAATCACCCTCCTCCACAGGAAATAGTTCATCATACTCTTCATCAGTCAGAGTGAGATACTGAACATCAGCATCTTGGTGTTCTTCGGCATACACCATACGGTAATGATTGAATTGGTTGAGGTCTGTGCTGCCGTATTCTACGACACCATCAACAAGACACAAATAATTGAGAGACATCGGTTTGGTTTCTTATAAGGTTATTATACGACAAAGGGCACCTGTTTTCAAGTGCCCCTGTGACGGTTTGGAAAGTGTCCCTGTGACGGTTTGGAAAGTGTCCCTATGATATTCGTTTTCTTTTAGAAGTGTCTATATCTCTCTTTTTTTGATATGTTGAAAGAGCACCAGCATTACTAATATAACCTGTTTCAAGACACATCCATCTTTGAGAATTTACTTTTTGAATAATTTTTAACCTTTCTTCTTTTGGTATAGAAAAGGCACCGATTTTTAGTTCATAGGTTTTTTTACCACCCATTTTACCATCTTTTGATTTCTCATCTTCTGTCCTACTATGAATACCTTTACCAAGTTCTTTACACTTATTTCCACCCATTTTAGCAACTTCAACTCTTTCTTCTTTTGTAAAATTGTGAATACCGACTTTCAATTCTACAAATTTATTTCCAACTTCTTTTCCAATATTTTGTCTCAAAATTCTAACATCTTCACTAATATTACCCATCTTTTCTCTGGTTTCTATTGAATGAACTCTCCCTTTATTTTTTTCAGTAATTATCTCACTAAATCTATTTCTACATTTTTCATAAAGATAAGAATTGTAATATCTTTTGTTATTTTTCATTCTCATATGAGCATTAGTCATTTTGTGAGTTTTATAATGATGAACACCATATCTCACTATACATATTTTTTCAAGTAGTGCGTGAGCAACATAATGTTCTCTTGAAGTAAGAACTACAACTCTATTATTCTTTCCGTAAATACTTACTGGAAAGATGTGGTGTTTTTCTGTATATCCATCAGGTGGAGTTCTGTTCTCTGCTTTCCTGATGAGATTACAATAAACTTTTAGATAGTTCATTTCTACTCTGTAAGTCGCAATACTATTTATACAAGAAAAGGTGCCCGAAAGCACCTCTTCCACCTATAATGCGACTTACAGGTATTGTTATTTAGTCATTCTACAATCAAACAATAACGACACTGAAAACTAAAAGTTTCTTTTTGCCAGATTTTCTTCACACCATTTTCTTCCCAAGAATACACAACTTCATAACAAGGGTCTGTGCTCCCATAAGAATTGAGACCTTCAACAGTCACATAACCTTTGGAACCATCTGCCCGTGCCCAACGAGAACCAACTTGGATTTCGTGTGGTTTGAAGAAATGACGGACCACTGCTTTGCGTCCATCTATGATTTCGGTTTCATAGTTCATTTTAGTTCTCCATAAAGTTCAAGAATACGACGAGCAACTACGATCGCAAGTTGTTTGTTCCCAATAGACACACATTCGGTGATACTTTTAGTTGTTGAATCGTGGTTCTTTTCAGTGTATTCAATATACACCCCACCATTATCTGCTTGAAGTTTTGCAGTATGAGTTACACCTTCTGCTTCATCAGTGAGTTCATAAACATCAGTGGTGCTATGAAGAATTTCAGTTCCAGGAATAAGTCTGTAGAAGTCGGTCATCGGTTTGTTGTCTATGAGAGTATTATGTCAAATGTAACGAGGAGAACTTATTTCAGTCCAAGGAAGAGTTTTTAGTTCTTCATATGTAAATTGAATACCATCATCAAGTCGTGCTTCATTTTTATAGAGATAGAACTGCTTGAAATTCACAACAGTTCCTCTCAAATCACCATATTCATCTACTTGATAAACAAGAACATCACAATACTTATTTCTATCATAAGTCAGGATTGTTGCCTTACGAATAGGTGCTTTTTCTCCCGCAACATCACCATAAGATGGAATAGGATAATCAGTAAAGGCATCAAGCATTTGGAGTTCCTTTGTGTATGAGAGTATTATAGTGCAAAAAGGGCACCTGTGGAGTGCCCCTGTGCCAGTTCTTCAAGTGTCCTGATAATACATCCCCTGTCCATCAAAAATATAATCAGGTTGAGAATACTCTAAACCACTTTCATATAACTTTGTTTCTCCTTCTGTATAAACCTCAAAAGAATGAGTTTTCAAGTATTCTTCCATTTGTTCGTGGATTTTTACTCCCCGTTTATATGCTTCTGCTTCTTCAGGAACTACACTATCAATAGCAGCACGGAGAGCAGCAGTAATACCTCCTTGCTGATAGTTTGGGGGCAATTCACGATAGAAGGCATCTACAACTGCTTGTGCTTCAGGAGTAAGTTCAGTCATCGGTTAGGATTGATGTAATTGGGCAGTTGAAAGTTGATGTAAGGTCTTACCTGATTTCCATTCTCATCATAGATACCATCAAAGTCAATCTCTGCATGAGTGTCGCAATCATAACTATAAAAATCAAAAGAGGCATTATAACGACGCAGGAGTTCCTCAAAGTCCCTCATAAATGCGTCGGTGATTTGTTGTTGGTCAGTCATCGGTTTGGTTGCTTATGAAGTCATTATACAACGAAAAAGGGCACCTGTGGAGATGCCCTGTGCCAGTTCTTCAAGTGTCCTTATGATACTCTAACTCGTTTGGAAGTATCTATACCTTGTTTCTTTTGATATATTGAAAGTGGTCCTGGTGTTGTTATATATCCCGTCTCAAGACACATCCATCTTTGAGTACCTGTAGTTTTCCCTCCTTTCTTACCACCTTTACTTCCACCTATTTTACCACCATTAGAAGATATAATTTTTCTTTCCTCTTTAGTTAGAGCAAATATTCCTACTCCAAGTTCTTTTGTTTTTGTACCACCTTTTTTACCATCTTCAGTCATTTTTTCTTTACTTCTTCCAGCAACTCCAATACCAAGTTCGCAATTTCTTTTACCTACTTTACTTGAAAGTTTTGTTCTTTCTTCTGGAGGTACGGAAAAACAACCTATTGCTTTTTCAAAAGTTTTTCTTCCTATTTCACTTCTTTCTTCTGGTGTTAAGGCAAACAAACCTCTTTTTTCTTCATACATTTTTTTACCTGTTTTTTGTCCATTTTTTCTAGAAACATCAATAGAAAACTTTCCACCACATGCTTCGTTAAGACACCATTTATCAGTATTAAAAACTGGTCTAATTAATCTTTCTTCAATATCTAATGCTTCTAACCAACCTTCATCTGTGAAGTTAAAAAGTTGAAGTATCTGCTTTTTAGGAGTATAAAAATTCCACATCCACTTATGAGTTTCAGGAGAACCCATATAGTATTCATTAAACTTCTTCTCTTTATGAACACCATAATAGTAATACAAAACTTCCTCAAAGATAATCTTGTATATGTAAATTCTTGGACTTTGTGCAGTCATAGTTCTTTCTGTTACAGTTCGCAATAATATTTATACAAGAAAAGAGGACATTTCTGCCCTCTAATCTTTACCTGATAAGGTGCGAACTATAACAGGTACTATTATTTATTCAACAATTGAACATAAAGGGAACACTCGCACACTTGAAATAAATCCTGGTTTTGTATATTTGTCCTTATAGTTTGAAGCAAAAATTCGTGCTTCATTTTGAGTTTCAAAAACTCCAAAGTATCGGTGAAGTCCCTCTACACCTTCATATTTGTTATAAAGTCCCACTATCCACTTATGAGAATGTTCTGGATATGAATCATTTTCGGCAATCCAGTCGTAGTATGCGTCCTTATTCATTTCAGTTTTCATTGTGTTACCTCAGTAGTAGTTACTGGTGGTGGAGGTGGTGGCAGTATAGCAGGTTGTGGTGCTACTGTTTGAACTGTAGGTTGTGGGAGATTTACAGGTTCTGGAGCAACTTGTGGTTGTTGTGTTTGTTCAAGTTTCTTTTCCAGTTCCATTACCTTTTGGTCCAATGGAGTCAAAGGAACTTCTTTTTGTGAATCTGCCAGTTTCCAACCAGTAGCACCAGCAGCAAAGATACTGGCAAGAGCAGCAACAACAGAAACAGTCTTAGAAAAACTCATTTTGAATCAGCAATTTTGTAAGGGAACTCTTCGTCCGACAACTCATCATACAGCAGTCGGGCAAAAATTAGGTGGGGTCTTGTGCCACTTTCAATTGCGGAACTGGTGGCAACAGTCCAAATT
>Ga0255077_1000104_pt1 | contig 12775 bp, 10 predicted proteins | sample Colum_Law_RepC_8_FD_188559 | JGI IMG/M metagenome (GOLD analysis project Ga0255077, IMG submission 188559) | Freshwater microbial communities from Columbia River, Oregon, United States - Colum_Law_RepC_8h | ecosystem: Environmental > Aquatic > Freshwater > River | place: USA: Oregon | collected...
CTGGCGGGTTTCCATGCCAGGACATCAGTGCCGCAGGAAAAGGCGCAGGAATTGACGGAGAACGATCAGGGATGTGGTCAGAAATGGCTCGCATCATTCGTGAAGTACGACCCAGATTCGTGTTCGTGGAAAACTCACCAATGCTCACTTCTAGGGGACTTGGACGAGTTCTCGGAGACTTGGCCTCAATGGGGTTTGATGCGAAATGGGGAGTGTTGGGAGCAGCTAACGTTGGAGCAAACCATCAGAGGGACAGAATCTGGATTGTCGGAACAAACATGGCCTACCCCAAGATGTCAAATGACCCGGCCAGTAAAAATCAGATTGGACATAGAAAAGGGTCACAAGGGCAATTTAGAGGAAGTTGTGGCATTGAGGGAGAAGTTTACAACCCCAACAGCACACAATTCAAAAGAAACGAATGCGCCGAGCGAAATGAACAGAAATACTCCTACGCTTGCGGCTCAAGCTGGTGGAAAATTGAACCCGATGTGGGTCGAGTGGCTGATGGGGTGGCCGCTAGGGTGGACAGACTTAAAGCCATTGGAAATGGACAAGTCCCATTATGTGCTGCAACAGCATGGCGAATACTCACAGAAAGATAACTAAATGTCAGCACAACAAATAGCCACTACCTTGGGCAATGCAAAAAAGGTAGGCAATGGTTACCTAGCATCATGCCCCGTACCCGATCACGGTCAAGGTAAGGGAGATAAGCATCCATCCCTATCCATCACCGAATCAGTTGACGGGAATTACCTCTTCAAATGTCACGGTGGCTGCGACCAGCACACAGTGTTCAGCACCATCAAGGACATGGGCATACTCCCGCAGCTACCAGATAGACCTGAATACCTGTCCAGCATCAAGCCGATATCTAACAGTTCACAGGCCACAACCCCGACAGTCATGACACTTGAGCATGAATGGCATTACGTTGATGAGGACGGCATCTCCCTCTTTCTCAAGCAAAGATATAAGACCAATGACATCAAAGGAAAGACATATAAGACCTTACGAGTCATGCCCGATGGCAGTCGAGTAGGCAAGTTAGGTGACTGCCGCATCATCCCCTACCGACTCCCCGAACTGCGACAAGCAATTGCCGATGGCAGAGTCATATATATAACTGAGGGTGAGAAAGCGGCAGATAGCTTATGCAGTCTTGGGGTAGTGGCGACCACCTCTCACGCTGGTGCTGGTGGTTGGAATCAGGACTTGAACCAGTACTTTGCTGGCGCAAATGTCGTGATAGTTCCCGACAATGATGCCGCTGGATGGGGTTACGCCCATAAGATTGTTGAGTCCTTACTTGGATCAGGTAGCACAAAGAGCATCAGGGTCTTGGATTTACCCCTTACTCAACCCAAGGAAGATGCCTATGAGTGGGTCAATAGGTATGACGGTTCAAGGTCGCTGTTGGCACAACTGGCAAAAGCCTGTCCTATCGTCAAGTCTGTAGAAGATGTATGGCAACCATCAAGGCTGCATGATTATGTGCCTGAGCCACAACCAAAAGAATCTAGTGCTACCGTCAAAGAAGCAAAACCCTCCAGATTACTGGTCGAGTCTTGGGACTCAATTAAAGATGAGCCAGTTGAGTGGCTCGTGCAGTCAATTGTCCCGAAGAAAGCATTTGTAGCTCTCTACGCACCCCCTGCCTCATACAAGTCATTCATCTCCCTTGATTTGGCAGAGGCGATTGCAACAGGCAGAGATTGGATGGGTTACAAGATACCCAAGAAAGGCGCAGTCTTATATATATGTGGTGAGGGTCATGGCGGTATGGGCGCAAGGGTGAAGGCTTGCAAGATACAGAATCAAAGTCCAGATGGCGCAAACCTGTACATCATCAGGGCGCAACTCAACCTGAGATCAAGTCCCGAAGACTTCATAGAACTACTCAACGCAATCAATGACCTGATAGCTGAGATAGGTGAACCTTTAGAGATCATCATCCTTGATACCCTGATGCGTATGTCTGGCGGTGGATTTAACGAGAACAGTTCTGAAGACATGGGTGCATTCATCACCCAAGCAGGAAAACTCCAAGAACTCTTCGAATGTGCCTTGATGGTAATTCATCATAGTGGTAAGGACATCAGTAAGGGCTTGCGAGGTCATAGCTCCTTGCTAGGTGCTGTAGACACTGAACTTGAGATACAGCGGCAGGATTCAGTTATCAACTCAGCAGATTCAAGCGTCATAGGTAACGCAATCTTGACCGTTAGCAAACAAAAAGACGGTGCAGATAGCATCCAGATCGGCATTGAAATCGTGCTGGTGGAGATTGGAACATCAGACCTTGGGTTTGAAATTACCACCTCATTAGCCATCAGGCACAACCCCGACATCGCAAATGACAAGCCTAAAGGGTCTAAAAACAACTCAGGTAGCGGCAACAATCAGCGGATTGAGATGGATTCGTTAATGAAAGTGATTAAGTCTAAAGGAACATACAGTGAAGTAGATGGTACTAGTAGGTATGGAGTCAGTTTGGACGATTGGAGAGCCGAATTCTGGTCTATGAAAGGGTGTACTGAGGATGATAAGACGGCCTTTAAGAAAGCATGGCTTCGTGCTAGGGAGCGTCTTGTTAGCGTAAATAAGATTGTCATTGGGTCAAATTGGGTTTGGTTGAAATCCAGTTTGGATAATTAGATGCTGTACATCTATCCAGTGACAAACGAGACAAACAGGGACAAATGTCCCAAATGTCTTTTCGAGGAGATGGGGACAAACCACCTCTTGTCTATAAACAAGAGGTTTGTCTCCTGTCCCTTTGTCTCTTTGTCGTTTTTGAAAGGAAATTGAAAATGGTTAAATCACGGTTAAGAAAAGATGTTCCTAAAGTTGAGATTAAAAGGTATGAGCCAACTACTTGGGATATTCAAGCCAGTGCGGTTTTGGTTGAACTTGAGTCAAGGAAAGAGGAACATCACCAGAAATGGGGTTGTGAGAGATTGATTACTTTAGTTGACAGTGAGTTTAGGGAGAGGTTTTGGGGTCAGATGGCTAGGGTTTGGGATGCCATCGATCACAAAGACATTGAACGGCTGCGTAAAGCAATTGCAGGGATGGTCAAAGGTTATGACCATCTAGAGAAATGGGGTGAAGATAATGAGATCAACCCAAGCCCCACAAACATCAGATTCGTTGAATGGAAAACTCAATCAGGTCAGATCATGGCAGTTACAGAAACGATAAATGATTGCATTGATTTGCAAAAGCTACGCAAAGACCTAACCATCTGGACTCTGGAAGAGTTTGAGGCCATCATCAATGAGCCAGCAATCCAGTTCATCATCAAGGCCAAAGCGTTTGACCCAACCGCACAGGTCAAGAGGTTCAAAGCTGGTGATGACTTTGGCAAAGGCTCAGGCTTTGACGATATGGTCGATGACCTTGAACCTATTTACGGCGGTGGTGATGCGCCGAAGATGTTTAACCTACCGCCAAAGAGGAAGTAATGGCGAGTCCTCAGATCAACACTGTCCAGTTCAGGCGGAAGCTGACTGAGGAACAAAGGACAATCCTATTGTGTGCCGGCAAAGGGAACATCACCAATGGCTTTAAGAATGCCTTGGACTGCTACGCCATCTTATGGGAACTTGGATACCGCCCTAGAAACGATTTATATGATTTCTTAGGGGTAGATAAGGGAGAGCCATATAAACCTGTTGTAGGCGATTCTGACGAGGATTAGAGGCATTGCGTGGCTAGAGTTATTGCTATCCTTGGTTACGATCTCTAAACACCATTTCATAATGTGAAATGCAATCCCATAATATGGAATGTCCCCCAATAATGCACCATCCGCCTCTTTCCCTCTCCGCCTCCGCCAGCCAGAATCCGCCGAGCCAAAAGTTATCCACAGGTTATCCACAGATCGGAGGGCAAGTTATCCACATATGCACAGTCTGGTTGCAGTTTGCATCTCAGAATGCCCAAATCAGTAATACTTTCTATGATTTTGAGTTAACATAATGGACATTGTATTAAATGGATTTTGTCAGCCGTTTGTAAGCGTCTAGAAAAACACTAGCAAAATCAACAGCTTACAGAAGTTATCCACACTATCCACAGTTTCCTGTGGATAACTCGCATCTGGCAATTTGCCTGTGGATAACTTTCGATGGGGGGGGAGGGGGTGCGGTCGGTCGGTCAAAGTTGTGGGAGCATCCGCCCCCCTCAAAAAGCTAAATTAGAAAAAGGGGCAACTCCCCCACTCCCCGCTACGAAAAAAAGAGGTGTTGGCGCAGGGAGTTCCGAATTAGTAATTAGATAACCTTAAGGGAAATCATTCGGGTACTATGCGCCAACGCTGATAAATCTACCATATCAAGCCACAATTTGCTATAGTCCCCACCTATCACGCCCATAACGCACAAGGATAATCGTGAAGATAGAACAGATTGACGGCATCCAAGACGAGCCACAGGCGCAGCTAGAGAAGAAGAAAGCTGGCAGACCTAAAGGTATTTACGGTTTAAAGCGTCAGATACAGGAGTACGCAAGGAATCCTGAGCTTGCGTTGCCCAAGACTGACAGCCAGAGAATCAAGGACTTGAAGGATATGCTTATCAGGTCGAGTGGTAAGGATGTTGTGGAGAAGATGATTTCAATTGCGTTGAACGACAACCACCCTGCTCAGATGGCGGCTATCAAGATGTGTGTGGACAGGACACTTCCTATATCCATGTTTGACAAGGATAAAGGCCAGAGGAGTGCAGTCAACATCACAATCACTGGCATAGGCGCACCTACAGTAGAGGCAACTACGATTGATCCAGACGACATCCAAGACGTAGAGGCTAAGAATGGCTGACTTGAACTTTGCGCTCCTCCCTTGGCAACAGGAAGTCTACGCCGACAAGACGAGGTTCAAGGTTGTCGTAGCTGGACGGCGGTGCGGTAAGTCTAGGTTAGCTGTCACGACACTATTAATAGAGGGGTTGAGTTGCCCTGCTGGTAGTGCGGTGCTATACGTTGCCCCTACCCAAGGTCAGGCTAGGCAGATCATTTGGGATGTACTCTTGGACATTGGCAGGGAGATCATTCAGTCTAGCCATGTCAATAATATGGAAGTGACCTTGATTAACGGCGCAAAGATATATGTGAGGGGATCAGACAGACCTGATACCTTACGGGGTGTCAGCTTGACTTATGCGGTGTTGGATGAGGTAGCTGACATTAAGCCTGAGACTTGGGAACAGGTGATTCGTGCGTCACTGAGTGATAAAAAGGGTCGGTGCATGATGATCGGGACTCCCAAGGGTAGGAACTGGTTCTACGATTTGTACAACTTGGGTCAGGATGGTAGTGATCCTGATTGGAAGTCGTGGCACTTCACTACCAAAGACAACCCCCTGATAGACCCTGATGAGATTGAGTCTGCCAAGAAGACCCTGAGTTCCTTTGCTTTCAAGCAGGAATACCTTGCCAGTTTTGACAATGCTGGCTCTGACGTTTTTAAAGAAGAATGGATTAAATATGGAGAAGAACCTGAACATGGCTCGTACTACATTGCTGTCGATCTGGCAGGGTTTGAAGAAGTGGCTAGACAAGCTGCTAATTCCAAGAAAAGGCTAGATCAGACTGCCATTGCTGTTGTTAAGGTAACAGAAGATGGCAAATGGTTTGTTAAAGAGATTGTTTACGGGCGGTGGGACATCAGGGAAACTGCGGCTACGATCCTGTTGAAGATGCGGGAATACCGACCTTTGAGCATTGGAATTGAGCGTGGAGCATTAAAAAACGCAGTTTTGCCGTATTTGAGTGACTTAATGCGTAAAAATAATGTATATTCACACATAGTTGACTTGACGCACGGCAACAGGAAAAAGACTGACAGGATTATCTGGAGTCTCCAAGGACGGTTTGAGCATGGGCGTATTGTGCTGAACTCTGAGGAAGATTGGGATGAATTCAAAGATCAACTCTTGATGTTTCCAGCCCTTGGTGTTCATGATGACTTGCCTGATGCCCTTTCCTACATTGACCAACTGGCTGTAACCTCATACTTTGTTGATGACCAAGAAGATGAGTGGGAGCCTCTAGATATTATTTCGGGGAATTAAATGGCAACAGATAAAGAAGTCAAACTTGAACAGAACGAATTTTATGAGCCTACTGAGGCTGATAAAGAACTGACCGATTTCATCACTAGCCACTGCGACAAGTGGCGTGACTACAGAGACACTAACTTCCTGCCCTCCTACCTAGAGTACGAGCGCATCTTCCGTGGTCAATGGGCATCTGAAGACAAAACCCGTGAGTCAGAACGCAGCCGAATCGTAACTCCTGCTACTCAACAAGCAGTCGAGACTCGTCACGCTGAGATCATGGAAGCCATCTTTGGTCAAGGTGACTTCTTTGACATTGAAGACAATATCCAAGATGTAAACGGGAATCCCATTGATGTTGAGATAATTAAGGCTCAACTCACTGAGGATTTCAAGAAGGACAAAATCAGAAAAGCTATTGACCAGATTGAATTGATGGCTGAAATCTATGGGACAGGCATTGGCGAGATTGTTGTCAAGACTGAAACTGAGTATGTTCCCTCGACTCGACCTATTCCTAATCAACAGGGTCAGGCAGCTATTGGCGTGATGGAGCGAGACAGAATTTCTGTCAAGATCATGCCTGTCAACCCCAAGAATTTTCTATTCGACCCGAATGGTACTTCCATTGACGATTGTATGGGGGTAGCGATAGAGAAATACGTTTCAATTCATAAGGTTGTGCAAGGTATTGAACGTGGAATCTACCGTAAGGTGGACATTGGTACTGCCAGTGAAGATACTGACCTAGAACCTACCCAAGAAGTAAGCCAGTATCAGGATGAGAAGGTTCTTTTGTTGACTTACTACGGGCTAGTTCCCCGTGAGTACCTTGAGAACATGAAAGAGAACAAGGATATTGTTGAATTGTTCCCTGAAAACTCAGCGGCAGAAGACTACACCGACATGGTTGAGGCTATTGTCGTGATTGCCAATGATGGAATGCTGTTAAAGGCTGAAGAAAATCCATACATGATGAAAGACAGGCCAGTTCTGTCTTACCAAGACGATACTGTGCCAAACAGGTTGCTTGGTCGTGGTACGGTGGAAAAAGCATTCAATATGCAAAAGGCCATTGATGCTCAGACCCGCAGCCACTTAGATTCACTGGCATTGAGTACCTCCCCCATGATGGCGATGGATGCAACTCGCTTGCCTCGTGGTATGAAGTTTGAGGTAAAGCCTGGAAAAGCTATTCTGGTCAATGGTTCTCCTAGCGAAATTTTGTATCCGTTTAAGTTTGGACAGACTGATCCAAACAACCTTGCAACTGCCAAAGACTTTGAGCGAATGTTGCTACAAGCTACAGGAACTTTAGACTCCAACGGCATGATTAGCCAAGCTAGTCGTGATGGTGGCGGTATGTCGATGGCGGTTGCCTCCATCATCAAGAAATACAAGCGTACATTGGTAAATTTCCAAGAAGATTTCTTGATTCCATTTATTAAAAAAGCTGCTTTCAGGTTCATGCAGTTCGATCCAGAGCGTTATCCGTCTGTGGACATGAACTTCATCCCAACCGCTACTTTGGGCATCATTGCACGGGAGTACGAACAACAGCAATTCATTGGTTTGTTGCAGACTTTGGGTGCAAATACTCCTGTTTTGCCTATTTTGCTTAAAGGAATTGTTGGAAACAGCAGTTTGTCTAACCGCATGGAGTTGATGGCGGCATTGGATCAGATGATGCAGCCTGATCCACAAGCTCAACAGATGCAGCAAGCACAACAACAGTTGGCTATGCAAGCGGCACAGGCTCAAATTGCTGTAAACACTACTGCGGCAGAGCAAAACAGGGCTGAAGCACAGAAATTGATGGTTGAGACTCAGTTAATGCCTCAAGAAGTGCAAGCAAAGATGACTGCAAGCCTGACTAAGAATCTTCCTAATCAGGATGATTTGTCTTCTAAAGAGTTTGATAAGCGGGTTAAGATTGCTGAATTGATGCTTAAAGAGTCTGATATTAAGAATAAGTCTAAGATTGTCGAGTTACAGATGGCTGACAAAATAAATGCTCAGTCTCAAGTAAAACAAGACTTTCTTGAAAAACTGACTAATGGGCTGAAGAATGGCTAACATCAGGGAACTAATCCAAAGCATTGAGGCAAATGACTCATCTTTTGATGAGAAGTTAGACGCTATCAATAAGATGGAAGAAACCTTGGTGGCTATGCGCCAGCAAGAAGAACAAGCCGTTCAAGACAATGTTGACTTGATTGTTGAAGCCATCAAAGTGATGGAAAACAAAGTCACCGCACAACTAGAAGTTGCCAAATCCATAGTCCCTGAAAAGGGGGATAAAGGCGACAAGGGTGATAGGGGTTTAGATGGTCGTCAAGGCGTAGATGGTAAGAATGGGTTAAATGGTCGGGATGGTAAGAACGGGATAGATGGCAAGGATGGTGTATCTGTCACTGATGCCAAGATTGACTTTGATGGTTCTTTGGTCATTACTTTGTCAACAGGGCAAGAGATTAATGTTGGTGAGGTGGTTGCTCCTGACTTAGCAGAGAAGATCAAAGTTATTAGCACCATGTCTACCAATGGGGCGGTAGGCATCAAGGATGAGGGAACTTCAATCTCCACAGGTGTTAAGAACATCAATTTTGTTGGGGCAACAGTAACTGCTACAAATTCAGGGGACGATGTAACCGTCAATGTAAGTGCAGGAACAGGAACAGTCACAAGCGTTGCGGCAACAGTCCCAGCATTTTTATCTGTTGCTGGCTCACCAATTACGACAAGTGGCACATTAGCAATCACATTGTCTGGTACTGCCTTACCAATAGCAAATGGCGGTACTGGTGCAACGACATTGGCTGGTGCGTCTATTGCTACTTACTCAGGCACAGAGACATTAACTAACAAGCGTATTGACCCAAGAGTTACTTCAGCCGCATCTGCATCATCTTTAACCCCAAGCGTTGCAACGGCTGATGTTTACGCATACACGGCATTAGCAGCGGGTCTTACCATCAATGCCCCAACTGGAACACCTGTTGATGGCGATAAGTTGATGTTTAGATTGCTGGACAACGGCACAAGCAGATCATTAACTTGGGATGCAACCTACACAGTCATTGGTGTGACTTTACCAACAGCAACGACTATCAGTAAGACAACGTATGTAGGTTGTATTTACAACGCTAACAATACACGTTGGGATGTGATCGCAGTAACCACACAGGCATGACCATGAAGATTGACTTTTCTTTTTCATCGCAGTACGGCACATTTTCAGATGCTCTTCACTTGCCTGACGATCATGCATTTACAGATGCTGAGATTGAAGCCATGAAACAGCAAAGGTTTGATAACTGGATTGCTGTAATTACTGCGCCTCCCACTGAGGGGGTCTAATGGCTAATCGCTATTGGGTTCTTGGCACAGGTACTTGGGATTCCACAAGCACAACAAACTGGTCTGCGTCATCAGGTGGAGCTGGCGGTGCATCTGTCCCAACTGCGGCAGACAATGTATTTTTTGATGCAAACTCAAATGTATTAGCCACCGCATTTACAGTCACTATGGCAAACACGCCAAGGGTCTGTAGAGACTTTTTAGCGTCAGGGCTTGATGGAACGATGACCCTTGCTGGTACAAGCATTGGATTGACAGTATCAGGCAGTCTTACGTTTCAAGCCACAAACTTTACCCGCACATATACAGGCACAACCACATTTAACGCTACAACAACTGGTAAAACTGTAACTACTAATGGCGTTGCTTTTGGTGCAAGCGTAACTTTTGATGGTGTTGGCGGCGGTTGGACACTTGGTAGTGCGCTTAATTGCGGTGTTAATTCGTTGACAATTACAAACGGAACTTTTGATACTTCATCGATAAGTAATTATTCTGTGACGGCAGATTCTTTTTCGTCTAGTAACTCAAATGCAAGAATTATTAATTTAAATGCTTCAACTGTTACGTTAGGTGGAACTTCCCCCATAACTTTTACTACGTCTACAAATCTTACATTTAATGCCGGAACATCTCAGATAAACTTTACAAGTTCGTCATTGCTTTTTAATACGGGCGGGCAAACATTTCATAATGTATCTTTTTCCCAAATTTCAGGATTCACTAATATATCAGGTACGGCTACATACAATAATTTAACAATAGCAAGCAAAACATCTGTTGGACTTGGTAAATTTAATTTTTCTGCTGACCAAACAATCAGTGGGACATTTACAATAGGTGCTGGCACTACGGCATCTTGTCGCTACTTAATTAATTCTAATGTTATTGGTACTACTCGCACATTAACCTGTGCATCTATTGCGGCAGTATCTGATGTTGATTTTAGAGATATAACTATTGCTGGCGCACATGGCACGTTGTCAGGCACTCGACTAGGTGACTGTAAGGGAAACACCAATATAACTTTCCCTGCGGCTAAGACTGTGTTTTATCGTCAAACAGGTTCTGCCAATTGGGGTGCTACAGGCACAGGCTCTTGGTCTGCTACATCAGGCGGCGCATTTGACGCAACTCAGTTTCCATTAGCACAAGATACTGCGGTATTTCCTGCGGCTACATATCCTGCATCAGGTTCTACGACAACAATTAACGCTGACTACAACATTAGCACAATAGATATGTCGTTGAGAACGTCAAATACTATGACGTTGGCAACAGGCGTAAATGCATTATCAATTTATGGTAACTGGATAAATGGCACAGGAATAACAATATCGGGTACAGGATTGCTTACGTTTGCAGGGCGCACTACACAGCAAATTACAAGTTCTGCAAAAACATTTACTCAACCAATCACAATTAACAGCCCAAGTGGTTCGGTTACTTTGCAAGATGCTTTGACAACAGGCACAGGCGTAACAACAACGTTCACCAACGGCACGTTAGATTTAAATGGCTTTACATATACTGTTGGAACTGCGTTTACAACTACCACAGGCACAAAGAATTTAACATTTAATGGTGGAACATTAGTCTGCCCAGCCGCCACAACAACTGCATTTAACAACGCTGTTCCCACAGGTTTTACCACAACCGCAGGGACAGGCACAGGCACGATTTCAATGACTGCCGCAACTGCCAAGACGTTTGTTGGTAGTGGCTCTACGTTTAACTGCACACTTAATCAAGGTGGTGCTGGTGCTTTGACTATCACAGGCTCAAACACATTCAGCAACATTACCAATACTTATAAAACCACTGGCGCAACGTCTATCCTGTTTACGGCGGCAACAACTAGCACATTTACCGATTGGAATGCAAGTGGTGAATCTACAAGACTTCTAACCATTGGCTCTGTAACGGCGGCAAGCCATACGCTATCTAAGGCAAGCGGTACTGTAAGCGCAGACTTCTTGTCAATCAGTAGGTCTACAGCTACAGGCGGGGCAGGATGGTATGCAGGGGCAAACTCCACAGATGGGGGTAATAACTCTGGGTGGATTTTCACTGCACCTCCTGCCCCCCCAGCAACGGCAACAGGCAACTTCTTGATGTTTTTCTAAAAGCACTTACAATTTGATGTATAAAGGAATTAATCATGGCAACCACAGTATCTCTAAAACCTAATGCTGTTGAAATCTCTGGTTCTACATCAGGGACAACCACATTGCAAGCAACTGCGGTGGCTGGTACTACCACTTTAACGCTTCCTGCGGCTACTGACACTTTGGTTGGCAAAGCAACGACTGATACGCTTACCAATAAGACGCTGACAAGTCCAACTATTACGGGTGGCGCACTCAATGGTACTGTGGGTGCAACCACTCCGGCTACGGGTGCGTTTACTACGCTAAGTGCTACGGGCGTTACAACTGTGCAAGCTGGAACAGCAGCAGCCCCTGCCATCACCACAACAGGCGACACCAACACAGGCATCTTCTTCCCTGCGGCTGATACTGTTGCGATTGCTACTAGCGGTGCGGAGGCCGCCCGTATCGACTCTAGCGGTAACTTGCTGGTGGGGGCTACAAGTGGAACTAATCACATAATCTATAAAAATGCTGCTGTTGCTGCAAGGATTATTGCTTTTCAAGGTGAAAACAGTGGCGCATATACATCAGTTGCATGGGCTACGGCAGACAACCAAGGTTGGAACGGCGCAAATACAGTTCAAATAATTGGTAAAAATACTGGAACTGGCCGTTCAATAAATGCCGCAGGAACAATCAACGCATCTGGTGCTGACTATGCAGAATACATGACCAAAGCAGGTAACTTTACTGTTGCCAAAGGTGATGTAGTTGGTATTAATGCACAAGGCAAATTAACCAATGTGTTTGCCAATGCAATATCCTTTGTTGTGAAGTCAAGTGACCCATCTTATGTCGGTGGAGATTCTTGGGGTGTTGGTTTTGAAGATGATGCGGTAGGTTTAGAAGCCGCCCGTCAGCTTGTTGACCGCATTGCTTTTGCTGGTCAAGTACCTGTCAATGTCACAGGCGCAACCGCAGGGCAGTACATCATCCCAGTAAACGACAACGGCGCAATCAAAGGTGAGGCAGTGAGCAATCCAACCTTTGAGCAGTACCAAACTGCTGTGGGTAAAGTTATTGCCATTGAGTCTGATGGCAGAGCAAGAATTATTGTAAAGGTAGCTTAATGACCCCAGAACTACAGAAATATTATGAAAATCGCTTCTCTATGATGGGAAGTGATGGGTGGAAAGACTTGGTGGAGGATATTGACACCATGATTGCATCCCTGAATAATATATCTGTGATTTCTGA
>Ga0255077_1000105_pt1 | contig 12705 bp, 27 predicted proteins | sample Colum_Law_RepC_8_FD_188559 | JGI IMG/M metagenome (GOLD analysis project Ga0255077, IMG submission 188559) | Freshwater microbial communities from Columbia River, Oregon, United States - Colum_Law_RepC_8h | ecosystem: Environmental > Aquatic > Freshwater > River | place: USA: Oregon | collected...
ATATTAATTATTTTGGTAGTTTGATATAATATCCTTTATTTTATATCGTTATTCTATTTTACTGACTATAAAATTTACAAAAATGATTCACTTCAATTCGTTGAGCAGTACCAACGCCGTATTGCTTGAAATTCAAAAAATTGTTCGCAAAAAAGAGAAACTGGTAGAGATTTTTAAATTTACCCAGTATCGTGATGTTTCAATTTTATTTACTGCAACTGACAATGCAGAAATTAAAATGGTGCATATTACTAATGATATGATGCCGTTTCATTTACCCAATGAAATAGCTAATATTTTAGAAGATAGTATAGACCAGTACGACAAAGATATTTCCTCACTTAACCAACACTTAAAAAATTTATAAAATGAAAAAAATTTATTATTTAGGTTATATTATTTTTGAAACTTTATACGACCACTTAACACCTAAAGTTTATATTGTTCAAATTGATATGTCCGAGCATAGCAGTTTAACCAGTGCACAATGCCATATAGACTTTTTAACACAATAACCTATGAACTACTTTTTAATATTATCACAAATTCAAAACTTAAAAAAATGCAAAACGAAACTGAAAAAAAACAAAGTATTGGTGCTTGGGAAAAAACCACAAAAAATAGTAAAGCCTATATTAGCTTCACTATTGACGGAAAACTTTACACAATGTGGAAAAATGAATTTAAACTAAAGCCTACGCAACCCGATTACAAAATTTACGAAGCAGAACCTTTAAAACCTATTACAAATGAATAATTTAACCCAGCCAGCCTATCCAGTAGTACCATTACAAGATAATTTTAAACGCTTAGTAGTACCAATACCTGGACTATCTAAATTAGAATATTTTTCACTTAAAATGTTAGAAATTTATTTTAATGATAGTGATGATAATTATAATGCTAATAACAAATTTGTAAATGATAGTGGAGAACAAGTTGCACACGCTAAAATGAATTATGCAATTAATTATGCAATAACTTTTTTAAATAAAATTGAAGAAAAATCTAAAACCTTAACAAATGATAAAGATAGCGAAATGGTTATTTACAACCATTAACGGACAAGCAGTAGTAATACTGATATTTGTATTCTTAGTTTGTGCTTTACTTCAAAATTTATAAATGTGGAAAATACTGACTATAAAATAAACATTGATGAATTACTAGAAAAACGCAAATACAACCCCAACTATATACCTAGCAAGGAAAACATTATTTTTACTATACAAGGTAAACATATTGGATCACTCCAAAACTTTTGTATATTTTCGGGGTTGCCGTAACAAAAGCTGGGAAATCGACCTTTATTTGTGCTATGATTAGTAGCGTATTTAATAGCTATGACATTTTTACTATGAAATTGCATACCCCCCAAAATAGGGCTAAAGTATGTTTAATTGACACCGAAAGTAGTGATTATGACTTTTATAGGACTATTAACAAAATTAAAGGTTTTGCCGAAATCAATGATTTGCCACCTAATTTTGATGCTTTCCAGGTTCGCGAAGATTCTAGCAATGCCATTAAGCAAATGATTGAACGCTATTTAGAATTAAATCTAGATTGCTCTATATTAATAGTAGACGGCTTACTTGATTTGCTTGTAAATTACAATGATGAAAAAGAAAGTAGCTTATTAACTAGCTGGCTTAAAAAAATTACTAAGCATTATAACATATTGCTAATATCAGTTTTACACCAGTCAAAAAGCAATCTTATGACTACTGGACACATTGGTAGTGCTAGTGATAGGTTTGCTCAATCTACTTTAGACATTACAAAGGATAAGGATAAAAATACCTATGTGTTATCCAGCCGTTTTATGCGTAGCGATTCAGACTTTGAACCTATTACACTAATGAATTTTAATGGCATATTCCAGCAGATTGAAACTGACAAAGCAAAGAATACTGGTAAAAAAGCTACTGACTTAGATGAAATTGAAAGCAAACGCTTACTACATCAAATACTAACTATGCCAATGCCGTATAATGATATATCCAGCGAAATTATAGAAAGGACTGCCACCAGTAAAGCCTTTGCAAAAAATTTAATTAAATTGTGGATAAGCAAAAACTATATTGTAAAAGATAGCAAAAGCAATTATAAGATATTATGATATTTTTAAAAAGACTATATTTAATATTTGTACTATTGCCACTAGCTATAATATTTGCATTGTATATAATGTTAATAGCTATAATAGAACATATAATTAACAAATCTAAAATAAAACAATATTAATAATTAGTTTGTAGTCAAAAAAAACGAGAAGCCAGTTTTTAGGCTGACTTCTCGCTGACTATAAAATAGACAAATGATTGCCTACTCTAACACTTTTCATTACAAATATACTACTATGACAAATAGAACAAAAATTTATTTTATTATTTTGCAACGCAAAGTAGTAAGTTTAAAAGACTTGCAAGACATTACAAAATGGCAAAGATTTACTATATTACGAGCAGTCGCACCACTCGTAATTAAACGCAAAATTAGGGCAGTTACCCAAGATAATGTTAGATACTTCGCTATAAACGATAAACCCCTTAAAAATGGCTAAAAAGTTGTATAGTGCTATTGTTTTTTTTAAGGATAATATCCAGCCAGTTCGTAAATATCATAATATTTCTAGTATTAATAATTTTATCAATTTTGCTAGATCCCTAGATGCCGAGTATTTTAATTTGTACGAAAAAACTACTAGATTGTATGTAGAACGCATATACATAAAAAAAGGGGTATAGATATACCCCTCTTACCTTTATACTCTATGCAAAACCCACCTATGATAAAAATAGTTGCTTTTCAGCTATTCTACGCTTTTTTAAGCCGTTGCTGACCTTTCCCCCAGCATATACCCACCTATCAAATTGCTTGGCTACAATGTCCTTATTTTGCCCTTCGTTAAGTAACCTAAGTAGGGTACTTTTAGCAAAAGCATCTTCTCCCACATTATAAGTAAAACTAGCCATAGCAAGTAACTGGTTATTGGTTACTGGTACCCTTACCTTACTCATAACAAAGTCGTATTTGTCTTGGGCTTCTAATAAAAGCCACTTTTTAGCCGTTTCTTTATCAATTACATCAGTTTTTATAACTGGTCTTTTAAAGTCCCAATTATACCCACTTCCGTAACCGACACTATATTGCATATAGTCCCATACTGGTATTGCTACAAATCCCTCTAAACTAGCTATTACATTAAATAGCTTGTCGCTAATTAAAGCAAAAGGCGTATTATTTAAAGCCGTAGCTATTCGTTTTCGTAACATATATAATACTATTGTACTTATAACTAAAGTAGCTAATATTTTTTTATTACTAGCCATATAGTCAATTAATTATCTTTTTTAGAATCAGCTGCCACTCCACCTAATAAAAATGTACTAATACCAGCTATTGCTTGAGCAATAACTTGAACTTTACCAGTACCAGCCGTAGCAAAATAGCCACTAATTGCAGCTAATAAACCAAATATTGTAGTTTTCTTATTTTTCATTTTTCTTTTTGTTTAAATTGTAAAAATATAAAATGGTATAAATGGAACTAATACCAGAGAGTAAGCCCAAAAATAACGACATATAAGCGTTAATTTGGTTAATACTTAATATGTAAGTACCTACACTAGCAATAGCACCACTTATTCCATTTCTATCTGTCATCTTAACTAAATTACTGATTCATTAGAATCATTGTTTTGAATTGCCTTAACGATTGTATTAAACGCTTCTGCGACTTGTACTGCCGTATCAATGTTTAGTAATACACCTTTTTTAATTGATTCATCAATTAAGGCTTTAATTAATTCTAGGGCTTTTTGGTTTTCCATATTATATTGTTTTGATTAAACTAAGGTTAAATTTAATTGCGTCGCACCCCATTGGTACGCATATTCGTTAGAATCAGGATTGCTAGAATAATTTGTATAATCAGCACCACCCATTGTTAAATTGCCTTGTGCTACTTGTATACTTGTAGCATCAAATAATTGCCAATAAAAAGTTGCATTATCTATTAAATTATCATTAATACTAGCTAAATTAAAAATTGTTGCTGGTACCATTTGTCCGTTGTACCATATTGATACTGGTTGTATTTGTTTCATTTTTTATTCTATTTTTAAATAAACATAAGAAATATCTTGGGTAACTCCACTACCTTGTGAAACTTGTAAATTTAGTCCACTCACAGAAAAAGTAACTAAGCCTCCACTATATGAATTTGCCACTACCAATGCCGTATTATTTTGTATAAGAGTACAAAATGCAGTATAACCACCACCACTTGATTGCAAATAAGCATATACTTGATAAATTGCAAAAAATGAAGCACCAAAACTAATAAGCGTAGTAAATCCTGGATATGGAATACTTGTAGAGCCTTTAGTAGTTCTTATATATGAAGTTGTAATACCTCCATTCACTTGTAATTTTTCTCCAATATCGGTTGTGGTTGCTATTAATACATTTCCAGTAGCAGTTGCTAAATTTGTTCCTCTAGTAGTTGAAAAAGTACCAACGACATCAACCGAACCAACACCACCTGGATCTACGGATAATGCAGTTAAAGTATTAACTCTATTTCTTACATAAAATTTAGAATTATCACCACTTGTTGAACTTTGTCTACCAACATAAACTGAATTATTTGCAGTATCAACATAAAAATCTCCAACACTAACGCCAGCACCTGAATTTGAAACCTCAAATCTATAACTTGGCGATGTAGTGCCAATGCCTAAATTTCCATTAGCTAATAATCTTGCCCACTCACTTGTATTTGTTTCAAACTGCATATACTGACCGCTATTGTTATAGCTTATGCCTCCGTATAATGCGTTTGAACCATTAGTAAATGCAAGTTGTCCATAAAAGGTATTATTTGCAGCTTTTACTAATAAAGTTGCTTTAGCAGTACTTGTATAAGTTAAATTAGTGCCGTCATCACTTACTCCACTATTACCAATAACATTAGCACTTGTAAACTTTGCTAGTGTATTTGTAGTACCACTTATTGCAGATGTAATATCACTTGTTAAAGCTAAGGTGCCAGTAGTTGCTGGAAAAGTATAATTATAAATAGCTGCCGTTTGAAAAATAAAACTTGCACCACCAGTTGTATTACCTAAAGCAAAATTTAGTCCATCAGTTCTACCCCAAATATTTGTATAACCTGCAAAAGACCCTCCGTTTACATATGTTATATATAATCCATTTCCAACATATTGTTGACCTGTTGTATTAACATTTGCAGTTAAAGTAATTGTACCTATGCTACTAATTGATAATGGCGTAGTATTTGTAGATGGTATATATATATCAAAACTATTAGCACCAGCATTATAAGTATTGCCTATACGCCACTTGCTAGTTCCAGCATTTTGAAATACTAAATAAGCATTATTTGTACCAGTACCATTAAATTGTGCATTGGTACCAGTAGAATGTATATCTAGAGATGCACCAGGCGTTGCAGTTCCTATTCCCAATCTGCCGTTAGTATTATCCCAAAATAAATTATTGTTACCAGTAATAGTTTGAGTACCATTAAAAAAAGATACTTGCCCAGATACACCACTACCAGTTAAGGTACCAGTACCAGGACCACCAATTAAATCCCACCCACTACCAGTATCTCTATAAAACGCAAAAGTATCTTTTGAAATAAACATTCGCCCTACAAAGCCAGCAGTAGGGATATTGGCAAAAGTATCAGTAAACCAAGCTGGGCTACCCCTTTGGTTTAACACATCGAAATCTACGCTAATATTACTCACTAGATATAGTTTTTCTTTATTGTAACTAAATTATTTGTTCCAGCACCAGTAAAAGTTGCTAAAAATTGCTTATTCATTATTTCGCCAGCGTTTCCGTCTATTGAAAAACTTTGATTCTGTTGTAATACAACGCTTTCTATTGTAACTACATTAGAACCATAATTAATAAAAGTAATACTATTGCAATTACTTGTTATAAATCCGTTAGCATCATAAGTTATAAAGTTTACATCATAAGTTATATATCCAGCTTTTATATTAAAATTGCTCATTTTATTTTATTTAAAGGTTAAAAGTGTTAGCAAGTAGACGGCACTCTTGATATTGTACCAGCTATATTATTTCTGCCATAAAAAGTTTGATAGGTATTAGGTATATTATATTCAATAGCTTCATCTCTTACACTATCTACTAAAAATGGACGCTGGCTTCCATTTGATATTATTTGTTCAGTATCGGCTCTTTGTATTGTTGGCATTACACTTGTAGTTAAATTTACTGGTGCCATTGAATTTTTTGCATATAATCGGTATAATAAATAAGCTACTCCAATACCTAATAATATCATTCCACTTTTATTTTTCATAATTATTTATTTAAAATCTAAATTTTATATTTTTTCGTGCGTAATTATCGTTAATCTTTGCTATTTCGCTTTTATCTAAATTACCAATAATAAATTGTGGTAAATTTTGTAGTCCACCAATATTTACTCCAAAAAAACTTTCTTGTTTCATTCCAAAAACTTGTATTAATGTAGCTATATCGGCATCATTTTGTACTCTAGCCACTTGATACCCAGCATCACTTTTATTGTCGGCAATACCGCTAAACTTTAAATCGTTATATATTTGGTCTGCTATTATCTGCCATTCCCCTTTTGACTTGGTTGGCGTTTGTGTCTTTATAGAATTATTAATATACGCATCTATATTTACTTTTTGAGTATAATCTTGTTCTAATTCTAATGCACTTTTTAATACACCTAATTTAATAAGAAGTGGCTTTAGTATTAAAAAATACGCACCACCACCTATTGCAGTATATAATAAAAGTTTTTGCGTTTGCTTATCTATTGCCATTATAACATTATTAATAAACTTTGTAATTTGGTATTAGTCATAGCATCTAATTTTCTTAAATGTTCTAAACTAACTCCTTTTTTTATTAAGCTATCCAATATTAAAATAGCTTCTTCATTAACTTGTCCTATACCAGCTACACCTTGCATTTGTTTGCCATTATTTAAAAAACCACCTACTACACCAATTAAACCGCTTATTAATGCCTCTTGTACTTGTGGATTTGCAGCCATATTACTAAGCATAGCGTTTATTGGGTTTTGTGGCGTTTCTTCGTATTCCTCTAGGTCTGCTTCTGCTAATTTACTTTCCAATAAATTTAGCTTTTCCATTATTTTTTCCATTTCATAACGATTGCTACCACCCCCACCAGTATAGGCACCTACTCCGTAGACTGGTGCCTCTAATTCTGCTGGTCGAAATTTCAACATAGCGTGGCTTGGCGTATTCATAGTAATATATCCCGTCTTGTCTTTTTTAGGGTGCAAGATTAAAGCATATAAGGTATTTACTCCGTTTTGTTCAAATGCAGATATATTTTCTTCTAAAATTCGCCTTGAATTATCTACGCTATCATCATTACAAGAAAATAGTAACTCTTTTTTTGTAGGGCTAATAATTTCACAAACCGAGTAATAGGGACTGGTCGAATTTCTATCGAACCAGTCCAATACTCCGTTAGTTCCAGTAGTCATTGCTTTTTGAACTGCCATAATAAAACTATATTATAAATAATAATAAATTCCGAAACTATAAGTTACACCAGTAGTTCCTAATGCAGCTGCCGTTGTAACACTACTTTTAGTCCAGCTAATATCTATATCGTTCATTTCAGGCAATTCCCAAACATGTGGACTTGTTAAATCTTGTATATTGTTGAACGCTAACAATGGTAGTCTATATATAATTTGTAAATCGCCTTGATACAATGTTAAAAACGATTGCTTTAAATCTGCTAGTGTAACTGGTGTTGCACCGCTTAAAGGCGTTTTTGTAATTGCAGTAGGCGTATATACTTGAATACCTTGTATTTTGGCATTTCGAAGCTGTGGTTGGTCTACAAAACTGAAAAAAGTTAATGTCGACCCACTTGGCACATTTATCTCGATTGCTTGGTATCTTTTAATACGCATATCTTTTTTTTTAATAATTTAAAAAATAGTGGTAGTTACTGACCACTGGCAGTAGCGTTTAGCTTCGCCAAAGCATATTTTTATTTAACAGTTGTTACATTTTGTAACAAGATACCTCTTTGAACTACGCAGATAAAACTATTAGCTAAAATTGTTGCTGGCGCACCATTTGCCGTTAATTGGAAATTAATGTTTGCAGCACCATTAAATACGATTCCTGGCTCTACTGGATAAAATCCATCAGCAGCACCATTATTTTGGTCTACTGGGAAAATAGTTTGAGCAGTAATACCCACGCCACCTTGTGTTTGTGGCACGCAATAATGACGATATACGTCCCAAGCTGGTAATACTTGTTGATTGTTTATTGTTAAATTTAATGAACCATTATAGATAGACAATAAATCATCATCTGTTGCACTTGTAAATATAACACCATTAGGGTATGTATATAATGCAGCTTTTGTACTTGTACTAGAACCTACTCCAATTAATACTGCAATTTCACTAGCTACAAATATATCTTGTAAATTTAGACGCTTTTCGTTTACACGAACGGCACCATTTTGCGTATCATTAACCAATACTGGTAAATGATAGTTTGCAATAGAAGTAGACAAAGCTACTTCACTTCTTAAATAAGATTGCGTAAGAACCGCTTGGTCTACGCTATATCCTAGACCTCTTACTAATGCTTTTGCATTTTCAAAGACCATTCTTTGACCCATTTGACTTGCCATTGTTTGAATTTTTTATTTTTATTAAATTTTATTTATTAAAGGTGAAAATTGTTAGATTAACAGCCTTCTTCGTCCATACCAGCTATTGAGGGCGTCATATAGCTCATATCCATTTGTCCAGCATTATTATAATGCCCAGCTACTTGAGGTACTTGATAACCAGCATAACCACCATAGGCACCAATTCCGTTAAGAATGCCGAATGATTGTACTAATTTAAGTCCACCAGTTGCGACCATACCAGCACCGATACCAGCACCGACATTACCTTTTAAATACTTAGGTAACATTATACCTACTACTACTGGAACTGCTGCTTTTAGCTTTTCGTTCATAGTTGCGGGTAAAAATTTTGTTACTGCCCCAGCAGCAACGGCACCAGCGATTGTATATAATGCACCAGTAATTTGACTACCCATAGCACCTACGCCTGACATTCTGCGTCTGCGATAGCTACTTTTTTTAGTTGCTCTTTTTCTTCTTGCCATTTTGTTTGATTTTTAATTATTGTTTATGAGAAAATTTTTATTTAAAAAGAATTTTGTATTGTTTTATAATCTACCTCTCCAAACTTAGATTTTATTAACATCATTAATGTATCATATATTTCATCTCTTATTTCAATTAGATTTTTTGGCATATATCCAAAACTATCGGCCATTTTTATTACATTATTCATTATTTCTATTGCTTTTTTAGATTTTAAAAATTTAGCTAATAATAAAATAGATGAATTTCTTTCATTCCTATCAGTTAAATCTGCAATTTTTTTTGCTAATGCTATTATTGTTGGTTTTGCTTTTACAACTCCATATAATTTTCCTTTATCGCTACGATTTTCTCTACTTTCGTAATAAATTTTACCAGTTTTACTTACACGCTTGCCTGGTTTTTCAGCTTCATATAGTTTATCTTTTTTTGTATTTAAACCATATTTTTTCTTAGCTACTTTTTTAGCTACTTTCTTTTTAACTACCTTTTTAGCAGCTTTCTTTTTAGGTGCCGACTTTTTCTTAACTGCACCTACTTTCTTTTTTCCGTATATATGTGCAAACGCTTCTTTTAAAGAAACGCCAGTTTTTTGTCTATAAGCAATAGCTTGTTTAAATTTTGCTTTTGCAGTTTTTTGTGCTTGTGTCATTTTATTAATTTTAAACGTCTAATACGGCACCTCTAGGGATACTTGCATAAATTATTTGTGGAATTATTTTAGTAGTAGGCCAATGATTAGGCAAATATCTTTCAGCGTATGCCGCTGTAAAAGGTCTTAATTGCCCTTTAAATAATTGAGCAGATTCTACACCATTTGCCACAGTATCTAATTCGTATAGACCTTCTGGATATACATACGCCTCTACTTTTGGTTGTGTAGGTATATTAGTTGTATTTGGCACTTTAGCACCAGTTGGTAAAGTTACCATTGAGTTAGTAGTTTTTTTACGCATAAAAAAATAATACAATAAACCTAAACCACCAACGATAAAAATTAAATTTCCTTTTTTCATTATCTATTTTTTTAAAATTAAATATAAACCTAGTCCAATGCCAGTATATAAAATTAAACTACTTGGACTTTGTGTTAAATTAGTAATTATGTTACTTGCAGTATTTGTTACACTTTGTAAAGGTGTTGCGTTATAATATAATTCCGCAGTTGTAAACATTGCACTTCTAGAATTATACCAAAAATTATTGCCATCAGTTTGTGTTCTTATTGCATTAAGTAAATAATTATTGTAATACTCCTTATCTTCTATTGATAATTTTTTATAATCGTTGCTATATGTATTTTTATACCACAAAAAAAGTTTTTCGGCAGCTACATCTCTTGCCGCTGGACTAATTTTGCCAGCAGAAGCTAAAACTAATGCCAATCTTTGCCTCGGTTCACTATTTTGTAATTGTAATTTAATACCATCTATTATTTTAATTGCATCTCTTGCTGGGTGCTTAAAGGCATTACTTATCCAAGGTATTAATGCTGGCAGTAATACTAATGCTGCATCAATTACTAATGTAATAGGAAAAGCAGCACCACCAGTTGAAGCCGTAACTATTCCTGGTGCGACACCTATTTTTTTATAGCCTATATAATTAGTATAGTAAGGCGTCATTATTTCCTAAGTATTAAATATAAACCTAAACCAACACCACCCACTAATAAAATAGTATTTAAATTAATTCCTTGACTTTGAGTCATAGTAGGTGTACTTTGTTGAAAAGGTGCAAAAAAACCACCACCACCAGTAGGCTGATTATTTCTTTGTATTAAACTTGCACCAGTATCTACTAATTTTCCAAATATATTACCCCAGTCAATTCCACCACCACTAGAACTACTGGCACTAACTTCGCCGTCAAACATTCCATTTATATTTGGTACTCCGCTAATACTTGCAAATTGAATAGCTTTTGTTACTTTATCTATTGCCATAATATATTGGTTTTCCTCTTGGCTTCCTGGCGTAATTACGCCACTATTTAAATACTTATTTTTTAAACCTACTAACTTATCTCTATAATTTTCCATGTCTTGTAAAGATGCAGGAACTTGTGTTGAGGTGCCTGACATTGATATTAGTGCCATTTTTATTTTTTTATCTTTTATAAATACTGGTTCTTTTCTTTGGTCAAATTTATTTAGTACTGGGTCTACCCATACCTCATTTTTAGTATTAGGATATAATACAGCAAAAACATGTTGGGGCTCTCTTGTATCATATCTATAACTAGCAAAACGATACGCTAGCGGTACTTTAAATATTCCTTTTCTATTGAGTGAACTCATAATGCCGTTAATAAAGCTGGCGTAAGATTTGCAGTCCGCACCCTCTTTTATACTTATTATAGCACTAGGACTTCTTAAAGTTTGTTTTTCAATCGGTTCTACATAGTAAGGAACATTATTTTTTAAAAATTCAAAAACATTCTTTGCCGTTTCTACTTCATTATCGTCAATAAACATTTCACTAATCTTGTCATATTCACTTTCATAGTTATTGTGATTATCTAAAATACCTTGTATAATATCGCCAGTATTTTGGTCTTGTATTAATACTTTTTTAAAATTGGTAAAGGGTGCTAATTTTTGTAGCACCATATTTTTACTAATCATATATTATACTCAAAATTAAAAGGCAATGTTATTAAATCAACTATAATACTTCCGTTAAATCTTAAATTTATTCCTCTAGTGCTTAAACCTTTTATTAAAGATGCTACGCCAGTATAAGACAAAGTTACTGGTATTCTTAAAATTGAACTACCAGTTACTAATGTAGTAGGCGTTATTCCTATTACATTACCTATATAAGTATTGTTTAAATATAAATCTCCTTTAATATTTTGTATTGTTGCCGTAATATCGGTTGGGTTATTTACTTGTACTACTATATTAATAGTAGGGTACAATAAACTCATACTACTAAAATCTATTGACTTAAAAAAAACTGAGATTGTTTTTGCTAGCACAAACTTTTTATAAACTAAATAACCAATTATTGTTGCTGGAAGTAACCACCAATTTTTTTTGTTCATAAAAGACTAATTGCCATAAAATTAAGACAATATATTATAATAACAAAATATTATTGCCTTTGTTCATAAAACCTTAAAATAGGCTTAAAAATGCCCTAAAATGTTAAATTTTTAGGGTTGTGGAAAAAAAAATCGGGTAAATGTCTTTTTCTTGTTTTATTTTTATTAGATTTGCTTTTGCCGAGCATAAGCTCGCAACAAGAAATCTAATAAAACAGAAATACCCCTAAAACATATATATTTTAACACTTTTGACCTTTAAAATACATATTATATTAATTATTTTGGTAGTTTGATATAATATTCTTTATTTTATATCGTTATTCTATTTTACTGACTATAAAATTTACAAAAATGATTCACTTCAATTCGTTGAGCAGTACCAACGCCGTATTGCTTGAAATTCAAAAAATTGTTCGCAAAAAAGAGAA
>Ga0255077_1000155_pt1 | contig 10483 bp, 5 predicted proteins | sample Colum_Law_RepC_8_FD_188559 | JGI IMG/M metagenome (GOLD analysis project Ga0255077, IMG submission 188559) | Freshwater microbial communities from Columbia River, Oregon, United States - Colum_Law_RepC_8h | ecosystem: Environmental > Aquatic > Freshwater > River | place: USA: Oregon | collected...
TCTGCCTCCTCTACTTCCTCAGTATTTTGATTCAGCTCAGGAAACTCTAACCCTTCAACCCATCCTTGCAGGAATGCATAGTTATCAATTCCGTCTTTTGAAAAGGTAAATTGGTAGAACTCAAACTCAGAATCTAACAACTCCTTAACCTTTTTATTCAAATTCTTAATTCCGTCTTTTGAATACTTATATCCACCTTTCTCATCCAATAAAAGACTTCCGTCTTTATCAGTATTAGCGTTATCAAGGCGAATCTCCTCTAATTTCTCATTGTAAGTGTCAAGATGAGATTTCATCTTCTCTCCTACCTTCTGTAGCTTTTTAACGCCTTTTGTTTCGTTTTTAACGAACTCCTCATTACCTAAAAGAATGTTGAGTGTTTGAACTAGACCTAGCAGGTCTCTGTACGATTTACTTACTTTAGCCATTGTTTAACCTTTTATTTCTACAAAAGTAATAATGTGGTTTTATACAACCAAAAAAAATTACCACTTTTTTTCAGGACATCCCGGAATCATCGGAGTGAAGACTTTAGCTTTTAGAGGGCACCCACACTTACCACAATAGCTCCCGAATACTGCTTCCTTTTTATGTTCACAGATAGAGCATATCTGCAACCTTACAGAAGCCCTCTTTTCCTCCTCTTCTGTGCTTTTAATAGCACTAGCCCAAGACCTAACTATCTCTTCGATTTTATGCATAGTATATCCGTTCTGATTATTCGTCAGTCATTTTTAGCTATGTATAGCTAATTAAGGTTGAGTTGGAGCTGGATTCTGGTCAGCAGCCTTAGTCAAACCAAGTTGAGCTAAGATATCAGCCTCAACTAACGCCCAATCAGCACCAGCCTCAGAAAGACCTTCTGAGATAGTAACTGTTTTGTTAGCAAGACTAACGCCATTACCCATAAGGCTTACCCAAGCATTTCCAGAAGTACCGAAAAGCTCAACAGCACCGCTGATGGTAACTTGATTTACAGTTCCCAAAGTGGCTCCGTTAAGTTCTACAGATGCTGCCTCTACTAAAATTGTCTTCATTTTTACGTTTTTTATTAATTAGAAGTTGTAAACAAAATTACTAAAATATATTGAAAACCTTGTTTTTACGGGTATGATTTTAGGCTGATAGCTTGATTAATACATGGGTTAAAAGGTTCTGGAATTCATCTGCTGTGCACGGCTCAAACCCGGCGTTTTGAATTCTGGTTAAAGTTTCATTGTAAATCTGCTGGTCTTTGGTAACCATTAGTCTTTTTTGCAGTCCAGAGCTAAATAACTCCATGCAAGTAAAAGTCTCTGGATTTAGCCTGTAAAAAAAATAGTTCTCTTTTTTAAAGTATAGCATAGTATTCATTTATTATTCTTCTTTTCCTCCGCCTTGACATACAGGACACACAACTAAATCAGCAGTATCACCTCTGTTTACATATACAACTGGGTAATTAGCATTCCCCGTGTAATAATATCCTTCAGGTGCAGTTAGACCCATCCCAGTACCACAATTACTGCCAAGGTATATAGTTGGAGGGGATGTCATCAGGCTTATATTTCCCTGATAACTTATTGTATAAGAACTACCAAAACCGGGGTTACAACAAGCTGTTATATCATCAGGCTGTGCATACCATGTTTCTACAGTACATGGAGTTGTAGAACACCCACAACTTGAGTCGCAAGAATTTATAAGTGTATTATATGTTCCACAACATCCATCTGCGTATGTATAATAAAGAGCTCCGCCAGAACAGAACTGTGAAATATATGTTCCGTATGCTGCACAGGTTGTAGTATTAGCTACATTACTCTTATTAGACCATGTTCCTGTAGCAGCACACCAAACCCTAGCTCTAAATAGGTAGGTGGTAGATGGACTAAGATTATATACATACTTAGTCGTAACGCAACCCGTATTACCTTCTGTAGTCCAGCTAGCACCTCCATTAGAACTGTATTCAACTTCTAAATTGGTACATGTACTATAAGAAATGTCTAGAATGGCATAAGTACTACACCTTGTTACATTATTAATAGTAGGTGCAGGACATGTAGCACCAGCAGCAGAATGGTTATAACTATACCATTCACTTATAGCAGCTGGATTAGATGAGTTAGGCCTTGAGGTTGAGTTAGTATTAATAGCTCCGTATCCGCCATCTTCGGCAGTATTCAGAGATATCTGAGCAGTACTAGAACGCCCTAGCTCAGTATTTATCTGACTCATTCCTAATTGTCCGCTACTTGGAAGTGCCATTTATCTGGGCTTTTAGTTCTTCAATCTGTTTTTGTTGATTATCTATAAGTAATTGTTGCTCTTTGATAGCAGCAATAGCAAGAGTTACCATTTTATCGTACCTAACCGTCTTGTATTCATCTGGATTTTTCTCCACATGCAACGGGTCGTAGTGCTCTGAATCAGGGTTACCATAATCATATTTATCATTAATATCTTTACCTCCCTGAATAGCAACACCCATAGGCCAAACTGCTTCTACTTCTTGCGATATTAATCCAAAGTCTTTATCACCTTCTTTTTTAGCCCACACTTCTTCAGACTTTTTGTTCCATTCAAACGTATAGGCACCTATCTTATTAATTATATCTAATGCACTATTTATAGGTTGAATATTTTGCTTTAGTCTTCTGTCAGAATAGTAGGCAATAACATCCCCTGTGGCATAAATAGGTCCTTCTACTTTAAAGTAGGAAACCGGGTTACCCACCACAACATAATAGCTAGCATGGCTTTCTCCATTATAGCCATTACCAAAATGCAGGTTTGAACCAGTCCAGTCTAAAACACGACCCATCACATCAAATGTGTTCCATTCGCCAGCCATTCTTATGGCATTATAGCCAGAACCTAAAGAAGCTCCATATAACCTTCTGTTGCTATTTTGATTAAAGTTAACTTCCCCATCAACAGATACGTTTTGAAATCTAGCAGTAGGAGTATTGGTTGTGAAATTTAAATAAGAACCATCCCAATACATACCCCTTCTGCTACCCCAAGTATTAGTACCATCCATGGACCAGAAACCATTATTCTCGCCAGCCACATAACATCCATCCACAAGGATACCCATCTGGTTGGCGTTAGGTAGCCCGTTACCAAATACTATTTCTCCACCATTTACAGACAATCCATTCCATCTAGAACCGGGAAGCCCTGAACCATACCAGCTTCCTCCTATTGGTAGAGTCCATGAGGTAAAGTTACCGCTATCTAATACAGTATACTGAGTACCTCCGCCATAAGTGCTTCTATTTACATATATAGTACCCTGAGCCCATCTCCATTGCCACCCATAACTATTATTATGGAAACCTGTTGTATCAGTATTCATCATCAGGTTTGCCTGATTCTCAAATTCTATACCATACCAACCGTTTCTGCTACCTCCAACTCTCCAAGAACCATAAGAAGAATTATTAGCATATAAAGTTGCTGCGTTTGCACTTCCGTCTACTCTAACAGCGGAGTTAGCTGATGTTGCATAGGAGACCGACTGTGAACCTATATTACCAGAGTGAATAATTTCTCTAACTGTATTCCAGCTGGTGTTATTACCTGTTCGTAAATAGAAATTGTCAACAGCAGATGATGATGGACCTATTATTTGCCAAGCAGAGTATCCATCATGCCATCCTTGTATTGTCATCAAAGACCACCATGAACTACCTCCATAGTTTACGCCAGTAATTTGATTACTAAATTCCCAGCTAACCCTATAATCATCATAATTATTTGGTGTTCTTTGTGCAGCCCTTGTGTCTTCTACTATTCCACGATAAGTTTGAGTAGATGTTGTAGAATTAGTAGAGTTAGTAGCAGTAGCAGCATTACCCGTAATGCTAATACCCCAAGTACCGCTAGCTCCTCCACCTGTAAGTGTAGGAACCCAGCTATTATAGTTGGATTCATGTAGTATTCTTCTCCAACCAGAGTAGTTATCATTACCCCATTGTGTTTTGAATGTAAGGTCTCCTGTATGAGAAGCGTAAAGCTGGAAGCTATGGTTGTTAAGTCTCCAAGAAAGTACACCACCGTATGTATAGACGTTAGGAGGATAATTACTATGAGCACCGCTTGTTATATTAAGAACCTCATCTACTCTGAACTCTCCAACGTCATTGGTAAAATTCTGCCAATCTCCACCACTTTGTCCTTGGTATACTTTTGGCTGGGCCCAAGTGGTATAGTTACTTGTATCTAAAATAGTAGCAGATGTACCACCACCCTGTCCGTTTTTATGAACATATCCAGTACCATTCTCCCATCTCATTTGCCAACCATAACCTTGACGATAGAATCCACTTTCGTTTGAGTTGACCATCAAGCTAGTTCCCGCAACAGTAAAGTATATCCCGGGCCAGCCATTACGAGAACTTGTTATTTGAAGTGAACCGTAAGAACCACTTGTATTAGGCTGAAGGTGTACGCCTTGTCCACCACTTTCTAAATACATAGAACCCACATAATCTACAGAACCGTATTGCATATGAAGGCTCTTATTATTATACATTTCTACATAAGAAGAACCAGTCATTCTAAAACCACCACCATAAGTTTCCCAGTATAAACCAGCGGTACCAGATATTCTCATCCAACCACCATCCGCATATATATCCCCTGCAACATGAAGCTTATACGATGGAGTGGTAGTCCCAATACCAACTCTGCTTGGGTATCCATTTGTACTTCCAGCAATATTTATCAATATATTCCCACCAGAATCTCTTACTCTTAATCCTTCGTTAGAGTGTGTACCTATTACAGTCCAATACCCATCCTGCATTATGTATTTATTCAGGTCTGAGTTATCTGTTGTTTTAAAGATTAACTTTCCGGTTGTACCACTAGTCCCGGATGTTAAAACTATATCACCACCATTATTTACAATTAATCTAGGCGTAAACGAAGAACCATTATAATAACCCAGCTGAACACCATTTCCTTGATAATGTCCATATAAAGAAGTATAGGCACCAGAAATACCTAATCCATATAGATTAGAAGCTCCCATTCCAATCAGACCAAGTGTCTCTCCCCCATTTCCTACATATATCCTACTTGTTGCACTTATAGATTGGGTTATAAATTTAGAATCAACTGGTAGTTGGTCTTTTAATGTATCACCACCAGATGGGAGAGCTCCTGTATATATCTGAACAGAGCTATCAAATCCTAATCTATTAACTCTTAAACTAGCACCTAGAATTGTGGTTGTAAAGTATACTTCTAAGAATGTATTACTAGCCCCCCTTGTTATTCTTACCGCACTTGCTGGGAATCCACCATCAGTTTCTACGGTAACCAGTTTGTCATTGCCCCAATCACCATGAGCTAATATCTTCAAATAAGATGGATTATGGTTTCCTCCAGTAGTATATACTTCAACATAATATGTTCCCCTTCCATCACTTCCTGTAGTCGCTACCCTATACCAACCTGTTCCAGCTGTTGTAAAATTACCAGCATTAGTATAGATTGAGTTAGAGGTAGTATAGTAGGAGCCTGTATTTTGATATGCCATTGAGCCAAGCCCCAAGAAGGAAGCTACTGCTGTTGAGTTATAACTTCTTACATAGTAATCGCTAGAGTTAAAACCTGCTATATATCCAAGACCGGAAGAGTTTCTTTCAGAACCTCCACCCGACATATAGAAATATGAATTCTGTATATATCCATTTGCATCTCTTTGAACTATAGTATAGGCTCCCCCAGTTTGATTAGGTCCATATCCACCTAGTGTAGCAGCATTTCCTGTAATACTAATACCCCAAGTACCAGAAGCTCCTCCACCAGTTAATGTAGGGGCGTAGGAGTTATAGTTATTGGCATGTAATGCTATTGCATTATTGATATATGTAGTTCCATCAATGCGTGTTTCACCGCTAGTATTACCATAGTTTAAGTAAAGCGTTCCACCTGTACCAATAACTAAATGACTTGAGCTACCTCTAAAATAATTTCCTCTTGAGTGACTACTATTTGCATTGGATATTGCTAAGTCAAGGCCCGGTATATACACATAGTTATCATAAACACGAAGTGTGTTAGTTGAATAGTCTGTACCTAAGTACATATAAGACAAAGATGCACCGGAATCTCCATATGCACCAAATGCTTTCATTACTGTACCTGAACCGTTCCCAAACGAAAATCCATGTCTAGCCCATCCACCCCATGAACTATTTGTGCGGTACATAAAACCTCCACCTGTAGTTTCTGAAACATTTATTGTATTTGTAGTTAAACTTCCTCTTGATACTACTGTAGCAAGAGTCTCAGAATTAGCTGTACCAGTAACATTAATGTTCCAAGTACCTCCATTATTAGTTATAACTTGCGTACCGTTTGCGTATAATGTTCCTCCTATGGCAGCATATGTATTACCAGATGTATCTATTTTAAATCTTTCAGTACCCCAACCATCTTGTCCTGAATTATCAGTTCTATATCCTTGGTTTTGAGTAATACGGAAATTCCAGTCACTACCTGAACAAAAACCTAAACTCCATCTGTCGTTACTTCCAGTTGAAGTAAATTGAATAGATGGTTTATCTTGACCACCTGTTTGTATATGGTATCTTGCAACAATACCCCAAGAGTGGTTACCGTATTGGCTTTCAAATGAGAATGGTATATAGTTATTGGCAGCGTTATTCCTATCTACAAATAAGCCAGCATACCCCCAACTTCCAGCAGTATTACTGCTGTTTAGGTAAATCTTATTGTTAGCAGTAATAGCATAGTTGGTTGTTATCGCACCACTATTGCTAATAGTTATAACATCTCCCGCATTTGCATTACCAAGGCTAAGGTCTGAGCCAAATCCGTACACTCGTACAGTATTCCCTGCTCCGGGTCCATAATCTGGATGACCTCCTAAATAAAACACATCGTTAGTATGCCAACCTACTGCACCTACAGTAGCTCCATTGGGTCTATCGAAATATAAACGCCCACCATTGTTTGATATATAGATGTTACCGTCTGTTTGAATAGTACCCCCAAAATAAGCACTACCACCCCTGTCCACCCTGTACACCTCTGTACTCCCAGTTACGCCTTGGAATAAATAATATCCAGAAGCAGTATCTTGTTGAATAGCTTTGATTATTGGAGTACCCTGAGTTGAAGCAGAGAAAGAAACCCAACCAGTAGCATTTGTATTAGCAGATACCGGGATAAAAGGACCACCTGACGCATACCCCTGAGATTGTACCCAAGACTGTGTAGCAATAGTTCCGCTAATCAAACCTTGGTTTGCAGATGTCATAACTACATAACCCCAAGAAGACCAAGTGTTATTGTCTGTTTTGTTCCTTATTCTCCATCCATTAGCTGGAGTATTATAGTGAAACATCTGCTGAATAGTACCCGGAGAACCGCCAACATTCCAGCTTAATAAATGCTGTGAATAACCTGTAAATGCTATTGAACGTACACCATTGTCGGTATATGTATCTATGTTTGCTTCAGTACCACCACCCCTAGTTCTAATATATCCAGAGTCATCAGATAAAGACCCAGCTGAACCTGTAATACTACCAGAAGATGTGATATACCCCGGACCATTCGTTAACTGGTTAAGGTTAGTAAGATTTGCAGCTGTCCATATATTATTCCCCTTGTACTGAAGCTGGTTAGTATTTACATAAAACAGCTCTGCACCAGCTGAGGTAACTTTTAATCCTTCGTCTCCATTATCAGTAAGAGCAATAAGAAGGTTTGACAAAGCCCTACCACCACTAGCTCCATCACCAGTAGATTCAAATATGATAGAAGCCCCATCTGTATTAGCTGCCCAAGATAATCCTTCACCTGCTCCAAATGTTGCAAGTTTTGCAGCGGTTACTGCACCATTATTAATCTTAGCAGTAGTTATTGCATTATTTGCAATAGTCGTTACTATAGATGTGGCTCCACTTCCTGTTACATCACCACTTAGAGTAATGTTTTGGTTTCCTGTAATATAACCCGGACCGTTTGTTAACTGATTTAAGTTAGTTAGATTACCAGTATGATAAAGAGTATATGTAGCACTCATTGTAGGAGCACCACCAACAGTTGCTCCTGTAAAATAAAATATTCCTACCCCTCCAGAAATGGCAGTAAAATCTAAGGCTGCTCCACTCGTAGCGGTAGCAATCCAACCGCTATTATAGTATGCACCTCTGCCCACAATGGCATTATCTGATGTTATAAATACCCCTCCACCGCTTGTCCCAAATAATGATACCGTCTGATATGCAGATGTTGATGGTTTATTAAAGATACTATGTGCTGTACCATTAACAGTTATTCCTGCATTAAATGTAACTGCACTAGATGTAGTAGCACCTCGTCCAGTAACACTTGCTAACGTATCAGCCTCAGCAGTTAAAAAGCTAGGAGCACCAGTAATTTTAGACCAAGCAAGGTCTGTGATATATGAATTGCCTATAGAACTTAAGGTAGCCAAACTACCAAGTCCCAAGTTAGTTCTACCATTAGATTGTTGCGTGCTAGTCAACCCCTGAGTAGCAGTATCTACACGAAGCCTATTGCTAAGAGCAGTAGTTACTGTAGTAGCAAAGTTCGGGTCATCACCCAAAGCTGCTGCTAACTCATCCAGAGTGTCAAGTAATCCGGGTGCACCAGCAACAAGGTTATTAATCTGAGTTGTAACATAGCTGGTAGTAGCATACCCCTGTGAGGCATGATTCCCCCAACCAAATGCAGTATCCCAGTTTGATTTATTATACCCCGTAATTGCAGTAGTACCAGAGAAGAAGTTGTTTATCTCTGTCTTAGTGTAAGCATCTGTGATACCATATCCAGATATTGTAGTAGGATTAGTACCAGCAGTTACTCGACCCTTCGAGTCTACTGTTACAGAACGATATGTTCCAGCAGTAACCCCGCTATTTGAAAGTGTTACCGCAATAGAAGTAGTACCAGAACCTGTAGCATCACCACTAAGTGTGATACTCTGATTACCCGTTAAATATGTATTTGTGTCAACAACCAGCGTTCCGTCAGAAGCTGATGTCTTTAAAAATCCGTTAGAAGTATAGCCCGGTAATTTAACTGTACCATTAGCATATACAATGAGCTTCTGTCCAGCACTACCAGTAACATAAGAATAAACATCCCAATATGTAGCATTGTCCCGTAGGGCAAATGTCATATTAGAATTATTCATATAGATAATCTGTCCTAAGAATCCTGTTACAGATTTAATCCATAGGTTAGTATTACTACTTACTGCACCACTAAGAGTTAAATGTACAGCTCTTATCTCTCCGTTAGTTTGAATAATGCTTGTAGTGTCATCTACGGTACCTGTACCTATCAGTAATCTACTACCACTCACTTCTCTTATAATGCTATCAGTAAGACCAGTAGATGAGCTAAACTTAGGCAATGTATTTGTTGTACCAGAACCGCTAACACCGCCTAATCCAGCAAGTGTATAGTTAGGTATATTTAATACATTACTTGATAAAGTAGCTGCACCACTTGTACCAGTTGTAGTTAGTGAAGTAATCCTGTTACTATATGCTGTATCCCAGTTAGACTGAGATGCTGTTGTAGGTAAACTATATCCTGCTGCAAATGATAGAGCAAGAGTTCCACTACCAGTAACAGGTGAACTACCTATAGCAAATCCAGTTGGTACTGAGAGACCGACAGATGTAACTGTACCTACGTTCCATGTTCTATTTGCCGATAGGTCGTGTGCTGTGCCATTTATTGTTAAAATCCTAGCCGAATCAGCCGGAGTGTAACCAAGCAATGTTGGGATAGACTTCATCTTATACAATGAAGAAGATGTCTCATAAGACAAAACCTCATTGTTATTAGGAGTAGTAGTTATCTGTACATCGTGAATTTCTCTTAACTCAAAGCCGTTTTGTGGCTTAATGAAAATCTCTCCGTTGTTTTGCTGAACTCTTGTTACAATACCCACAAACACTAAATGTGCAGGTGCGTAAGGCTTATTATTTAAACCGAAAATAAGATTACCATTAGTTCCAAGCCATACAGGGTCTCCAGCGACTGCAGTAGATGTATCTAGACCAGCCAGCAAACCCTCTGTAATAACATTCACCTGTGCGTTTAATGCACCCCCTGTTTCTAGTAATCCAAGCGTTTTTGATGAAGTAGCTTCTGACGCATTTGATGCCTTAGATACAATCATATTAGTTCCATCGGAAGATGAAACGTATACTGCTTGACCTTTAGCTATAGCTTCTCCGAGTTTTACTTGATGCTTCAGCACAGATGCAGCAAGGTTGGAAGCTCCAATGTCGGATGCTACTTCCGCACCCGTCCTATATCTTACAACACCGTTAGAATCCTGTACTAAAAACCTATCTGTATCTACACCAGCATTGGCTACTGAATCTAAGTCCAGCGTGCCAACTACGTTTAAGTTAGCTAAAATTCTCATTTAGAGATATGTTTATTTCTTTATAATTACTCTGTAAGCGTT
>Ga0255077_1000168_pt1 | contig 10193 bp, 2 predicted proteins | sample Colum_Law_RepC_8_FD_188559 | JGI IMG/M metagenome (GOLD analysis project Ga0255077, IMG submission 188559) | Freshwater microbial communities from Columbia River, Oregon, United States - Colum_Law_RepC_8h | ecosystem: Environmental > Aquatic > Freshwater > River | place: USA: Oregon | collected...
TGTTTTTCTTCACTACCAGATACAAGTTCAGGGAAATATGGTAAAACTTCTTGAGCAATAAAACCAATGTTTTTATGTCCAAGTTTTTCTTTATCATCCCAATTATAATAGAATTCAACACCACGAATTTTAATTAAATTTTCAAGTGCAGATTTAATAGGTTCAATGTTTGTCTTTAATCTAATGTCGGATGGTCCTGTAGGTCCTGTAGCACCTTGAGAACCTTGAGCTCCAAAAACAGAACTTCCCTTTCCTTGAGCACCTGTAGCACCTTGAGCACCCCCTGAACCAGTTCCTTGAGCGCCTTGTGGTCCTTGAGCACCTTGTGGTGAGTTTGGAGCACCTTGAGCACCTTGAGCTCCACCTGCTTCAGAAGGGTTACCTGTAGCACCTTGTGTACCAACCGCACCTTGAGCACCTTGTCCTCCTTGTGGTCCTTGAGCACCTTGTGGTCCTTGAGTCCCTTGTCCACCCGCAGCACCTGTTGAGCCACCTCCACCCTGAGAACCTTGTCCTCCTTGAGTACCCTGAGCACCTTGTCCTCCCTGAGCTCCTTGTGAACCTTGTCCTCCTTGGGTACCCTGAGCACCTTGACCTCCTTGAGAACCTTGTGAACCTTGAGCACCTGTAGAACCACCTCCACCTTGCGAACCTTGTCCTCCCTGAGCTCCTTGTGAACCTGTGGCACCTCCACCACCAGTTCCACCTTGTGAACCTTGTCCTCCCTGAGCACCTTGTGAACCTGTTGCACCTCCACCACCAACACCACCTTGAGCACCTTGACCTCCTGTCGGACCTGTGGCACCGGCACCTCCTTGTGAACCTTGTCCTCCTTGAGAACCTTGACCTCCTGTCGGACCTGTGGCACCGGCACCTCCTTGTGAACCTTGTCCTCCTTGAGAACCTTGACCCCCTGTAGACCCTTGAGTACCTTGAGAACCTTGACCTCCTTGAGAACCTTGAGAACCTTGACCTCCTTGAGAACCTTGAGAACCTGTATCACCTCCACTACCAGTCCCACCTTGCGAACCTTGTCCTCCTTGAGAACCTTGTGAACCTTGAGCACCTGTGGAACCACCACCACCCTGAGAACCTTGTCCTCCTTGAGAACCTTGTGCACCAGCACCACCTTGTGAACCTTGTCCTCCTTGAACTCCTTGTCCTCCTTGAGTACCCTGTGCACCTTGTCCTCCTTGAGTACCTTGTGAACCTTGAGCTCCCTGACTACCAACAGCACCTAACGAACCTTGAGCTCCCTGACCACCCTGAGTACCTTGGAAACCTTGTCCTCCTTGAGCCCCTTGATTACCTGTTGCTCCTTGTGAACCGACCGCTCCTTGCGAACCTTGTCCTCCTTGTGAACCTTGAGAACCGACAGCTCCTTGAGAACCTTGTCCTCCTTGTGAACCTTGTCCACCCTGAGCACCTTGTCCTCCTTGAGCACCTTGTCCTCCTTGAGTACCCTGAGCACCTTGTCCTCCTTGAGAACCTGTAGCTCCTTGAGAACCTTGCCCTCCTTGAGTACCCTGAGCACCTTGTCCTCCTTGAGAACCTTGTAAACCTGTGTTACCTTGGGAACCTTGAGCTCCCTGTACTCCTTGACCTCCTTGAGCACCTTGTGCACCTTGAGCACCCTGTCCTCCTTGAGAACCTTGAACTCCTTGACCTCCTTGAGCCCCTTGTGAACCTATATTACCTTGAGAACCTTGAGTTCCTTGAGCACCTTGTCCTCCTTGAGAACCTGTTGCTCCTTGAGCACCTTGTCCTCCCTGAGTTCCCTGAACACCTTGACCTCCTTGAGAACCTTGAGAACCTGTATTACCTTGAGCTCCCTGTCCTCCTTGAGCACCCTGTCCTCCTTGAGCACCTACAGGACCTTGAGCACCTTGTCCTCCTTGAGTACCTTGAGCCCCTTGACCTCCTTGAGCCCCAACTGAACCTGGACTACCTTGTGAACCTTGTCCTCCTTGAGTACCCTGTCCTCCTTGAGCTCCAACCGCTCCTTGGGAACCTTGTCCTCCTTGAGTACCTTGAGCACCTTGTCCTCCCTGAGAACCCTGAGCTCCTATGGCGCCTTGTGAACCAACGGCACCTTGTGAACCTTGTCCCCCTTGAGCACCTTGATTACCTGTTGCCCCTTGTGAACCAACCGCACCTTGAGCACCTTGTCCCCCTTGAGCACCTTGATTACCTGTTGCCCCTTGTGAACCAACGGCACCTTGAGAACCTTGTCCTCCTTGAGAACCTTGTGAACCTGTATTACCTTGAGCTCCAATAGAACCTTGAACACCCTGAGCACCTTTATCACCTACCGCACCTTGACTTCCTTGGCTTCCTTGTCCTCCTTGAGAACCTTGTCCTCCTTGAGAACCTTGTGAACCTGTATTACCCTGAGAACCTTGAGCACCTTGAGCACCATCCGCACCTACCGAACCTTGAGCACCTATATTACCTTGAGAACCTTGTCCTCCTTGGGAACCTTGTCCCCCTTGAGAACCTTGTGAACCTATATTACCTTGAGAACCTTGAGCGCCTTGAGCACCTTGTCCCCCTTGAGAACCCTGTCCTCCCTGAGTACCTTGTGCTCCTTGTCCTCCTTGAGAACCCTGTCCTCCCTGAGTACCTTGTGAACCTACACTACCAACAGCACCTTGTGAACCTTGTCCACCTTGTGAACCTTGTCCCCCTTGAGTACCTTGTGAACCTTGAGGTCCTTTTCCACCTTGGGCACCTTGTCCTCCTTGAGAACCAACATTACCTGTTGCACCTTGTGAACCAACCGAACCTGGTGAACCTGTAGACCCAAAATCACCTTGTTTTCCTTGACCTCCTTGAGTTCCCTGAGCACCCGCAGCACCCTGAGCTCCTGTTGGTCCGGTATTTGTTGTACCCGCCCAAATAGCATTATTAACTACAGTACCAGCAGTTGTTGCAATAGTGCTAAAAACATAAAGATTGTTAAAAAACAACCTAAATTTAGGTGAGGTATTAATAACTTTAAAATAAACAGTAGTACTGACTTTCCAATCAAGTACAGCACTGGAGTAAACCCAAGTTGCCTTAGTATTATTTGTATCATACAACTCAACAGTTGCACTACCTGGTAATATAATGATATCCTTAGCCACCTATTTTTGTACTTAAATCTTTAAGAAAATTATTCAACACTTCAACTCTTTTTTGGTTTTCAATTAATGCCGATATACCAACCGAAACCAATAGCTCATATTGTAAATTCTTATAACCATATTTATCTGTCCAAACTAAATCTGGATATTTTTCTTCAATTTCTTGAGCAATAAATCCAAGGTTTACACCTGTAATTAGGTATTTGTGTTCTGGTAAATAATCTGATAATTGAGGAATGTCCTCAACCCAATCAAATTTAACACCTCTCATGCTAACAATATTTTGTCTAACGTCTGTGAGAGGTTTAATGTTTGTTTTATATCTGGCATCTGACGGTGGTCCTTGAGCACCTGTATTACCTTGAGCACCTTGTGGTCCTGCAGGTCCTTGAGCACCCGTAGCTCCTTGAGCTCCGTTACCACTAGGTCCTTGAGCACCTTGTGGTCCTACAGCACCTTGTGCTCCTGCAGGTCCTTTTGGACCTTGAGCACCTTGAGGACCTGGTGTTGGAGCACCTTGTGGTCCTACAGCACCTGTAGTTCCTTGAGCACCTTGGTTTCCGGCAGGACCTGTATTTCCCGCGGCACCTTGAGCACCCTGAGTAGAACTCGCGCTACCCTGAGCACCTTGGGCTCCTTGAGCTCCTGTATTAGCACCCTGAGCACCTTGTGCTCCTTGAGTTGTACTATTAGCTCCCTGAGCTCCTGTATTACCTTGAGCACCTGTTGCACCTTGAGTAGAACCTTGAGCTCCTTGAGCTCCTGTGGAACCTCCACCACCTTGTGAACCCTGAGCACCTGTAACACTACTTTGAGCTCCTTGAGCACCTTGTCCTCCTTGAGAACCTTGACCTCCTTGTGCACCTTGTACAGAACTTTGAGCTCCTTGAGCACCTTGTCCTCCTTGAGAACCTTGACCTCCTTGTGCACCTGTACTAGCCCCTTGAGCTCCTTGTGAACCCTGAGCACCTTGCGCACCTGTATTACCTTGTGCACCTGTACTAGCACCTTGGGCTCCTTGTGAACCCTGAGCACCTTGGGCTCCTGTAGCACCTTGAGCTCCTGTATTAGCACCTTGAGCACCTTGAGCTCCCTGAGCACCTTGTTTACCCGTAGCTCCTTGAGCACCTTGAACCGAACTTTGAGCACCCTGAGAACCTTGTCCACCCTGAGCACCTTGTCCACCCTGAGCACCTGTATTAGCACCTTGAGCACCTTGAGCACCTGTTGAACCACCACCACCTTGTGAACCCTGAGCACCCGTGACACTACTTTGAGCACCAGTACTTCCTTGTGAACCCTGAGCTCCTGTACTTCCTTGAGCACCTGTAACTCCACCTTGAGCACCTTGTGCTCCTTGGGCACCTTGTTTACCAACAGCACCTTGAGCACCTGTAATTACTCCTTGAGGACCCTGAGTACCTTGAGCCCCTGTATTACCTGTCGCTCCTTGAGCACCTGTATTACCACCTTGAGCTCCTGTACTACCTTGAGCACCTTGGGCTCCTTGACCACCTTGGGCTCCTGTATTAGCACCTTGAGCACCTTGTGCCCCTTGACCACCTTGAGCACCTGTCGCTCCTTGAGCACCCGTAGTTCCTCCTTGAGCACCAACATTACCCTGAGCACCTGTATTACCTGTCGTTCCTTGAGCTCCTGTGACCCCACCTTGAGCTCCTTGAGCCCCTTGAGCACCTGTATTACCTGTCGCTCCTTGAGCTCCCGTAACGCCACCTTGAGCTCCTTGAGCACCTTGTCCTCCTTGAGCACCTGTAACTCCCGTAGCTCCTGCGGTTCCTCCTTGAGCTCCTATATTACCTTGGGCACCGGTATTACCTGTAGCACCTTGTGCACCCTGTACAGAACTTTGTGCTCCTTGAGCTCCTTGAGCTCCTTGAGCTCCTGTATTACCTTGGGCACCTTGAGAAGCACCTTGAGCACCTTGAGCTCCTTGAGCTCCTGTGTTACCTGTAGCACCTTGAGCACCTTGGACGGAACTTTGAGCACCTTGAGCACCTTGAGCTCCTTGAGCACCCGTACTACCTTGAGCTCCCGTAACACCACCTTGAGTTCCTTGAGCACCTTGGGCACCTTGTTTTCCGACGGCTCCTTGAGCTCCTGTATTAGCACCTTGAGCTCCTTGAGCTCCTTGAGCACCTTGAGCACCCGTACTACCTTGAGCACCTGTAACACCACCTTGAGCACCTTGGGCTCCTTGAGCACCCGTGTTTCCTGTTGCTCCTTGAGCTCCTGTAACACTACTTTGAGCACCTACAGAACCTTGAGCACCTTGAGCTCCCTGAGCACCTTGAGCTCCTATGCTAGCTCCCTGAGCACCTTGACCACCTCTAATTCCTTGAGCTCCTTGAGCACCTTGAGCTCCCGTACTAGCACCTTGAGCTCCTTGAGCTCCTTGAGGTCCTTGAGCACCTTGTCCTCCTTGAGCACCTGTGTTAGCACCTTGTGCTCCTTGAGCTCCTTGTCCACCTTGTGAACCTTGTCCACCTTGAGCACCAGGAGTATCATCCGTACTACCTTGAGTACCTTGTGCTCCTTGAGCACCTGTATTACCTTGAGCACCTGTACTTGCACCTTGAGCTCCTTGAGCACCTATCGGTCCTTGAGAACCTTGTGCACCTGTTGGTCCGATTACAATACTTGCAGTTCCTTGACTACCTTGAGCACCTTGGGCACCTGTATTACCTTGAGCACCCGTGCTCGCACCTTGGGCACCTTGAGCTCCTTGAGCACCTTGGGCACCTGTATTACCTTGAGCACCTTGTGTGGCACTGTTAGCACCTTGAGTTCCTTGAGCACCTTGTGCACCCGTTTTTCCTTGAGCACCTTGGACTGAACTTTGTGCACCTTGAGTACCTTGAGCTCCTTGAGCTCCCTGAGCACCTGTATTACCTTGAGCACCTGTACTCGCACCCTGAGCTCCTTGAGCACCTTGTGTACCCTGAGCTCCTTGAGCACCTGTGTTAGCCCCTTGGGCTCCCTGTCCACCTTGTGTACCTTGAGCTCCCTGTCCACCTTGTGTACCTTGAGCCCCTTGAGGACCTTGACCTCCTTGAGCACCTTGAGCGCCCGTTGGTCCTTGAGTACCTTGAGCTCCTTGAGCTCCTTTAATATTGGCTTGTGAACCTATCCATTCTCCAAGGTAGTTAATAATCTGAACATATGTTGAACTACCATCCCACGCATAAATACCTTCACCATTACTTAGGTCATTAACAGAAAAACCATTAGAAGTGACTGCTTGAGTACCAATACTACCTACAGAAGAATCTGTGGATGATGAGAATGTTAAATCACCATTAGCATTAACTTTTTGAACCAACTGATTACCAGTAGCATCCTCATAAATAATAAAAGGTGCACCACCTGAAAAGGTGTTACCTGAAGGGTATATTATAATATCATTAGCCATTAGTAATTCTCAATATATTCCTCTAACATAGTTAATCTTTCATCAACAGATGCAATGTTATTTTGATGTTCTTTAATACCTTCAACTAAATATGCATTAAGTTGTGGATAAAGGATATAATAAAATCCATTATCTCTCATTTTTACCACTTCAGGAATGTGTTCTCTAACTTGTTGAGCAACAAATCCTAAAGAGTGTGTTTTATTATTTTCTAAATAATAATTGTATTCGGGAGTATCTTCGGTCCAATCAAATTCAACAGGTTGTAACATCATCAATTTTGTCAATGAACCATCAAGTGTAATAACTTCATCTTTTAATCTTAAGTCCGATGGATTACAACACATTAATTCACACGAAGGAGTTACTTCAGCATTAGCTGCCTGCCATTTCAAACCTATAAATGGTGAACAGTCAGTACAACCACTGTCTTCATAAATAAAATCCCTATTATTACAGTTAGGTGACATTGCAGTTGAATATATTGCATACATACCATTGAACATCGGGTTAAAGCAATTTTCCTCAAATGTTGCTGACATATCAATCAAATAACATGACGGTGATGCTGTTGGACCTGTCGCTCCTTGAGCACCTTGAGCTCCTGTAGGACCTGCTATACCTGTATCACCTTGTGAACCCTGAGCACCTTGACCTCCTGTTTGTCCTTGAGCTCCTTGAGCTCCTTGTGAACCAGGAACACCCGTACCACCTTGAGCACCTTGAGCACCTGTACTACCAACACCACCATTCACACCTTGAGCACCTTGAGAACCTTGTGATGGATTACCATTAGGACCTTGAGCACCTTGTCCTCCTGTCGCACCTTGAGCACCAGGACTAAGTCCGGTTCCTCCTTGAGAACCTTGTCCTCCTGTTGGTCCAAAACCTCCTTGAGCACCTGTTGCACCTGTACTACCTTGAGGTCCAAGATTACCAGTATTACCTGTCGGTCCTTTACCACCTTGAGCACCTTGTGAACCTGTGGCACCTCCACCACCTGTGGGACCAACCGCACCTACAGAACCTACGCCACCTTGAGAACCCTGAGCACCTGTGGAACCTTGAGGTCCTATATTACCCGTAGCACCTTGAGGTCCTTGTGCTCCGGTATTACCTGTATTACCTTGAGGTCCTATATTACCCGTAGCCCCTTGAGGTCCTTGAGCACCTTGTGGTCCTGTTGCACCTTGCGAACCTGAATGACCTGTAGCACCCTGAGCTCCTGTGGAACCTCCTCCACCAATAGCACCTTGTGCACCTGAATGACCTGTAGCACCCTGAGCTCCTGTGGAACCTCCTCCACCAATAGCACCTTGTGCACCGGTGTGTCCTTGAGCACCTGTGTTACCTTGTGAACCTACAGGTCCTGTAGCACCTGTCGGACCTATATTACCTTGAGCACCAATATTACCTTGAGCGCCCGTATTTCCTGTAGCACCTTGAGCGCCCGTATTTCCTGTTGCACCGGCACCACCTTGAGAACCTTGAGCACCTGTAGAACCCTGTGGTCCTATTGCACCTGTATTACCTTGAGCACCCGTTGAACCTTGAGGTCCTACTGCTCCTTGAGGTCCCACCGCTCCTTGAGCACCTTCACTACCAAATGCACCTGTAGGTCCTGTAGCACCTTGTGGTCCTATTGGTCCTTGAGCACCTGTTGAACCTTGAGAACCTTGTGGTCCCGTGGCTCCTTGAGGTCCTATAGACCCTGTACCACCCTGAGCTCCTTGAGCACCCGTGTTTCCCGTCGCTCCTTGAGCACCCGTGTTTCCTGTTGCACCTTGTGGTCCCGTAGCTCCCTGTGGTCCTGTAGCACCTTGTGGTCCAATATTACCTTGAGCACCAGTTGAACCTTGAGAACCTATTGGTCCTGTGTTTCCTGTTGGTCCAACATTACCTTGAGCACCCGTTGAACCTTGAGAACCTTGTGGTCCGACGGCACCTTGTGGTCCAATATTACCTTGAGCACCCGTTGAACCTTGAGCTCCTTGTGGACCTTTAGGTCCTTGTGGGCCAATTGACCCTTGGCTTCCTGTATTACCTTGAGAACCCGTAGGTCCTGTGTTTCCTGTCGGTCCAAGGTTACCTTGAGCACCGGTATTACCTTGAGCGCCTTGTGGTCCTATATTACCTTGTGCACCTGTATGTCCTTGAGCTCCTGTAGAACCTTGAGAACCTGTTGGTCCTGTATTTCCTGTAGGTCCAAGATTACCTTGAGCACCTATATTACCTTGAGCACCAACGTTGCCTACATTACCTTGAAGTCCCACTGCTCCTTGAGCACCTTCATTACCAAATACACCTGTAGTTCCTGTTGCCCCTTGAGCACCTGTATTACCTTGAGCCCCTTGTGGTCCTTGAGCACCTTGTGGCCCTGTATTCCCTGTGGGTCCAAGATTACCTTGAGCACCTATTGAACCTTGAGAACCAGTCGGTCCTGTAGCCCCTGTTGGTCCTACCGCACCTTGTCCTCCTATATTACCTTGTGCACCCGTATTACCCGTGGCTCCTTGTGCTCCTGTATGTCCCGTGTTACCTTGAGCACCTTGTGCACCTGTATTACCCGTAGCTCCCTGAGCACCTGTATGTCCTGTATTACCTTGAGCCCCTTGAGCACCGGTATTACCCGTAGCTCCTTGAGCACCTGTATTACCTTGAGCACCCACCTTACCCTGAGCACCTGTATTACCCGTAGCACCTGGAGGACCAATAGGTCCTTGTGCACCTGTATTACCTTGTGCACCCGTATTACCCGTGGTTCCTTGAGCACCGGTATTACCCGTAGAACCTTGTTTACCTTGTGCCCCTTGGTCTCCTTGAGCCCCTTGGTTACCAATTTTACCTTGAGCACCTATGGCTCCTTGAGCACCTGTATTACCTATAGCTCCTTGAGCACCTGTGTTACCTTGAGCACCTATGTTACCCTGTGCACCCGTTTGTCCTTGAGCTCCTGTAAGTCCTTGAGCTCCTTGAGCCCCTATATTACCCTGTGCACCCGTTGGTCCTACGGCTCCTTGAGCACCGGTATTACCTGTCGCACCTTGAGCGCCGGTATTACCCTGTGCACCCGTTAGTCCTACGGCTCCTTGAGCGCCGGTATTACCAATGTTACCTTGTGCTCCTGTATTACCCGTAGCTCCTTGAGCACCTGTGTGCCCTGTATTACCTTGAGCACCTTGAGCTCCAACGTTTCCTTGAGCACCTGTATTACCCACATTACCCTGAGCACCAATATTACCTGTATTACCCTGAGCGCCAGTGTTACCCGTAGCACCTTGAGCACCTGTAATATTTGTTGTGGGACCCACCCATCCTTTAGTACCATTTAAAACTTGAACACCATTAACAGATAGATTATCCGTAACGTTAAGGTTTCTAATTGTGAATTCAGTATCAGATAATTTGAATATAGTGTTAACACCGACAATCCATTGAAAACTTGTAGTTAATCCACCTGTTGCAACCACACGAGCTGTCATTGATGCAGTTCCACCATCAAAATAAAAATAAGGAACTGTTATACTTGCTCCATCCCCCGCGGGATAAATAGTAATATTTTTAGGCATATTTGGATTTTATACTCTCTATAAATACAAGGAGTTTCAAAACAAATCAAGAAAAAACTATTAAAA
>Ga0255077_1000208_pt1 | contig 9551 bp, 7 predicted proteins | sample Colum_Law_RepC_8_FD_188559 | JGI IMG/M metagenome (GOLD analysis project Ga0255077, IMG submission 188559) | Freshwater microbial communities from Columbia River, Oregon, United States - Colum_Law_RepC_8h | ecosystem: Environmental > Aquatic > Freshwater > River | place: USA: Oregon | collected...
CTGCCAAAGTACAGGCTGCTAAAAAAGCGTAGTTAGTTTTTGTTTTTTTAGTTTGTCATGTTGCTAACATTTGTTAGCTTTACAGCATGAATAATATACGTATTCTTACTTCCACTAGTTTATTTGATGGACATGATGCCTCCATTAATATTATGCGTCGTGTGCTTCAAGAAAAAGGCGCAGAAATTATTCATTTTGGACATAATCGTTCTGCACAAGAAATTGTGGCCGCTGCAATTGAAGAGGATGTACAAGGTATTGCCATTACTTCTTATCAGGGTGGGCATATTGAATTTTTCACTTACGTTAGAAAATTATTAAATGAGGCAGGCTATCAACATATAAAAATTGTAGGCGGTGGTGGCGGTACTATTTTACCAAAAGAAGCCGCTTATTTAGAAAAAATTGGTATCTCCAAAATATATTTACCTGAAGATGGTTTGAAATTAGGTATTGAAGGCATGATTGAACAAGTGATTCAATTATGTGATTATACATTAAAAGATTTTTCTCCAAAAAAATTACCTAAATTATCTTTTGCTAAAAAAATTGATCCTCGACAAATAAGTAGAGCTATTACGCTTTTGCAAAATAATGACTCTAAAATTTCTTCCTCGAAAAATTATTCCTCGAAAAATTCTTCTGCAAAAAGTACTTCCAAAAATAATACTTCCAAAAAGAAAAAAAATATTCCCATTATTGGGCTTACCGGAACAGGAGGGGCTGGAAAGTCTACGCTCTGTGATAGACTCATTCAGTATTTTTTATTAGCCAACCCTAGTAAAACCATTGCAATTATTTCTGTAGACCCCAGTAAAAGAAAAACAGGAGGTGCATTGCTAGGCGATCGTATTCGTATGAATGCCATTGATCATCCAAATGTTTTTATGCGCTCCTTGGCTACTAGGTCTGATAAAAATACTATTGCCCATTCAATGGATGCCATTATTGAACTATTAATAGAGGCAGGCTATGATGCTATTATTATTGAAACGGCAGGAGTGGGGCAGAATGACGCCACTATTGTAGATTATGTAAGCATTCCCATTTATGTGATGACGCCTGAATTTGGCGCGCCTACACAATTGGAAAAAATTAACATGATTGATTATGCAAAATTAATTGCCATTAATAAATTTGATAGAGCAGGAGGTTTAGATGCCGTTAGAGATGTGCGAAAACAATATCGCCGTTCGCATCATATATGGGAGGATCAAAAAAATTCGCTTCCAGTTTTTGGAACCATTGCTTCTCATTTCAGTGACCCTGGTATGCAAGCCATGTACAATGCACTAGCAGCCATTGTTTATCAAACACATACCATAAAATGGAATTTACTTCCATGGGAGCCTAACTACAATGAAAACGAAGTAAAAGCGCCTACGCTTCCCAATAAAAGAAATAATTATTTAGCTGAAATTGTTTCTACTATTCAAAAAAATAATCAATGGATTGAGGAGCAAAAAAATATTGCTTCAAAATGGTACTGCTTTCAAGAAGTATTAAAAGAGCCTAGCTTAAAAGAAGATAAAAAAATCCTAAAAGTTAATGAGCTCATTGAACAAGGTATTGATAAAGAAGTAAAGCATTTAATTCTAGATTGGCCTGCCAAGGCAGCTGCTTATAAAAAGCCTTTTTTAGAAATAGATCAAAAAGGAAAAAAAATAAAACAAGCATTAAGTTTTGAAACCGCATCTGGGACAGTGATTCAGAAAGTGCAAGTCCCTAGTTTTAAAGACTGGGGTGATATCGCGCATTGGCATTTGAAAGAAAATTTACCTGGTTACTTTCCATATACTGCTGGCGTATTTAAATTTAAACAAGGCAACGAAGACCCTACTAGAATGTTTGCGGGTGAAGGTTGTCCAGAAAGAACCAATGCTAGATTTCATTTTTTAAGTAAGGGACAAAATTCAATACGTCTTTCTACTGCATTTGATAGTGTTACTCTATATGGGCATGACCCAGAAAAAAGATTAGACGTCTATGGTAAAATTGGTAATGCGGGTGTGAATGTGGCAAGTATTGATGATGCTAAAAAATTATATAGTGGCATTGATTTAAATAGTTCAAGTACTTCTGTAAGTATGACTATTAATGGGCCAGCGCCTATTCTTATGGCGCAGTTTTTTAATACAGCCATTGACCAAGCCTGTGAAAAATATATAACCGCTAATAAATTATGGCCAGCTGTTCATAAAAAAATGAAGCTCTTATTTAAAGGGTCTACGCCTCCCGAATATTTCAATGTAAACAAATCATTAAATTTTAAGGACTGGCATAATGGTTTAGGGCTTCAATTATTAGGAGTTTCGGGAGATCAAGTTTTGGAGCCTGCAGTATACAATAAAATAAAACAGGAGGTATTAAGCAATGTAAGAGGAACTTTACAAGCCGATATTTTAAAAGAAGACCAAGCACAAAACACTTGTATTTTCTCTACCGATTTTGCATTAAAAATGATGGGCGATGTGCAAGCCTATTTTGCTGAAAATAAAGTCAAACATTTTTATAGTATTTCTATTTCTGGTTACCATATTGCAGAAGCAGGGGCGAATCCCATTACGCAGTTGGCCTTTACTTTGGCCAATGGATTTACCTATGTTGAATATTTTATGAATAGAGGAATAGCCATTGATGATTTTACTGCCAACCTAAGTTTTTTCTTTAGTAATGGAATGGATCCTGAATATGCAGTTATTGGAAGAGTGGCTAGAAGAATTTGGGCCAATACCATGAAGCATAAATATCATGCCAATGAGCGTTCTCAAAAATTGAAGTACCATATTCAAACCAGTGGAAGAAGTTTGCACGCGCAAGAAATAGACTTTAATGATATTAGAACCACACTGCAAGCCCTGTATGCCATTTATGATCAATGCAATAGTTTACACACCAATGCATATGATGAAGCTATTACAACACCCACTGAAGAAAGTGTAAGACGTGCCTTAGCGATACAATTAATTATTAATAAAGAATTAGGTACCACCAAGGTGGAGAATTTTCAACAAGGAAGTTTCTTAATTACGGAGTTAACCGATTTAGTAGAAGAAGCAGTGATGCAAGAATTTGAAAGAATTAATAATAGAGGGGGTGTATTGGGTGCGATGGAAAGAATGTATCAGCGTACAAAAATTCAGGAAGAAAGCCTGCAATATGAAACTAAAAAACATACAGGTGAAATTCCTATTATTGGGGTAAATAGTTTTGTACAACCTAGTCAAAAAAATAATGCCGACCAGCAAGCCATCTTTAGATCCTCTTCCACAGAACAAAATCTACAAATTAAAAACCTGGCTAGCTTCCAAAAAAGGAACCAGTCCTTAAGTGCTCCTTATCTAAAAAAGCTCCAAAAAGCGGCCTTGGAAAATGATAATATATTTGCCGTTTTAATGGAAGCGGTCAAATATTGCAGTTTAGGGGAGATTTCCAATACCCTTTATCAGGTAGGGGGTAAATACAGCCGAAATTTGTAAAAAAACGATACCTTTGGCCCTCGTTAATTACGATTAAATTTCGCGTATGAATACTGATAAAAATACAATCATTGGTTTTGTATTATTGGCCGGTTTGTTTTTCATGTACTTCTGGTACACAAATAAGCAACAAACGGACTTAGCTACTTATAAAAAGCATTTTGATGATTCTGTTGCCATGGTAAAAGCGACTGCGGCTAAAGCAGCTGCTTTACAAATTCCTGCAAAATTAGATGCCGCTGCTGGACTTGTTGTAAATAATATAGATACGGTTAAAGAAGAGTTTACTTATTTAGAGAATGAAGTGGTGAAAGTGAAGTTTAGTAACAAAGGGGGTCAAGTAGCAGAAGTGACACTTAAAAATTATACGAACTATAAAAAGGACTTGGTTAAATTGGGAGATAGTAGTTCTTTGAATTATCCTATCAATATTGGAGATAATAAAACCCTTCAAGTCAATCAAATTTTATTTCCAACCAAGACTATCACTACTGGTGAAAAGGGTGCACAAAAAATTGAGTATGCCTATACTACCCCTGCGGGTAAAACCATTCGTCATCAGTTTGCATTAGAAGCGAAAAAATATAATGTTGAATGGAATATTCAATTAGAAGGCGCCGATCAATTATTAACGAATAACCAATTGAATATTGTTTGGGATGTAAATGCTTATCAACAAGAGCGTACATCGGTGTATGAGCGTCAAATGTCTAATATCTGTTTTTCAGAAGGAGGCGAATTTGATTACATCTCAAGTAATACCTCTAAAGTATTTGAAAAGCCAGTACAGTGGGTAGGTTTGGTACAACAGTTCTTTACCACCACTTTAATGTCTAAAGAAGGCTTTGCTACAGGAAATGTAAATTGGGAACGCAAAATAGATAGCAGTAATGGTCTTGCTACTTTAAAATCTCAATTACAAACTAAGGTAGCGGGTACGAATGCAAGTATTCCATTGTCACTTTATTATGGTCCAAATGATTTTGCGATCCTGAAAACACAGGCGCCTGAAATGGAACAAATTGTAAACTTAGGAAGAGACTTATATTCTTTTGTACGTCCTATTAATAAATATATTTTAATGCCTGTATTTGATTTTATTGCAGGCTTTGTCAAAAACTTTGGTTGGGTGGTTTTATGGTTAACTGTATTTATTAGATTAGTCACTTCTCCACTTACTTATTCAAGTTATTTGAGTAGTGCGAAGATGAAAGTATTGAAGCCTGAATTAGACGAGATTAAGAAAAAATTAGGCGACGATCAACAAGGTTTTGCCATGGAGCAAATGAAATTATTTAGAGAGGCAGGGGTAAACCCATTAGGCGGTTGTATTCCAGCCTTATTACAAATTCCTATCTTCTTTGCTTTGTATAGTTTCTTTAATTCCAATATTTCTTTAAGAGGACAATCGTTTTTATGGAGCCAGGATTTATCTAGCTATGACTCTATTGCAACACTTCCTTTTACCATACCTAGTTTTGGTAACCATATTAGTTTATTTACCCTTACTGCAGTTATTACTAGTTTGCTAATGTCCATATATAATATGGCCATGACACCTACACAGGATAATCCTGCTTTAAAGTACATGCCTTATATTTTCCCATTCGTATTATTATTTATATTTAACGGATTACCTTCTGCCTTAACTTGGTACTATACTGTTTCTAACGTAATTACCTTACTAATGCAATTAGTGATTCAGAAATTTATCATAAACCACGATAAAATTTTAGCAGGCATTGAAGTAAAACGTAAAACACCTAAAAAGAAAAGTAATTGGCAGAGCAAGTATGAGCAATTGATGGAGACTCAGAAAAAAGTGCAAGCCTTAAAGGACAAGACAAAAAAATAAACTAACAATACCCCCCAAACCCCCTGAAGTTTAAAATTACCCCCCTAATTATAAGCCTCTTCTTCTCTACGGCTGCAGCGCATGCTCAAACAAAGCTAGTAGGAGAGTGTGCCCTTCAGTTTCAAATTACTGAACAAAAAGCAAATGGAGGGGTACTGCCCATTGGTACAAAAGAAGTTTGGGTAAAAGGTTATCAGTGTAAGACCACCTTAACTACGCCTCAGTTAGTTCAAACATTTTTATTCAATACACAATTAGACAAGGCTACTATTATCAAGGATATTGGGCAAAGCCATTTTTTACAAACTATCAAATATCCTCCTGTCTCAAAAATTAGTTTGCTTGCACAAGAAACTATACCAACTGATACTGCTACTAATATTTTAGGATACCGCTGCAAGGCATTGCAATTAAAATGGAGTGACGGATCTGTCTATGATATTTTGTATACCGATGAATTGAGCTTAACAGTAAATCAATTCGAGTTGGGTTTTAAAAATGTACCTGGCTTGGTCTTATCTTATACTATAACAAGTGCAAAGGGTATGCGGGTTAAATATCAAGCTACTAAACTGGATTTAAGTCCCCTGTCATTAAGCTTATTTACAATTAATAATGAATTGTATCAAGCAATAGACGAAGAGTAAAATGTAGGAAGATTAAAAACTAAGCCCTTCAACATTAAGGTTGAACAGGACTAGGTGTTTTGAATTTAGACAAAACCACTTTATGACGATAAGGAATGACGTAAGAAATATTACCCTTATTATATTTTAAATAGTTGCTATTGTTCACAGAACCATTCATGTTAAAAGAGGTAATACCTTTAAATTCTAAACTAGATTTTAAAGTATAAAATGTAGCCGTCTTATGTGTAAGATTTCCGATGTTCTTAAGCGTATATTTCTCCACCATTTTCTTTGATTCGGTGCTACCATTTACAATAGTAGATGCGTAACTGCTCTCAGAGATGAATAACACAGTCGTTAAACAAATGATTATTAATATGTTTTTAATAGTACGCATGATTATGACGAAGGTAAGTATTTTACAATTTCAGCCACAAATTTATTTTTAACCAATTTTGAGGGGTATGTGAAGAACAAATTATTGATAATTAATAGGTTAATTGTATATTTATTTAAAGCATTGGTAATCAAGGCTAATTTTTTAAGTTATTGATAATCAACGCTTTATTCCTAACCCAGAAATTAAAAAGCCATGTTCGATAACCATCGTGACGAGGAGGGCGGAGATATTCATGAATTGATGCAAAGGTACCAGAACCTAAAACTAGGTCGTACCAACTCCTATATTGAAGAAGATGACTTTGAAAGAATCATCGAGCACCTTGACGAAAAGGATGAAATAGGGGAAGCTATTGAAGCTGCCAATATTGCCCTGGATCAATATCCTTCATCTGCTTTACTTATGATTAAGAAGGCCGATTTATTATTGGCTACTAGAAAATACAAAGAAGCTTTACAATTATTAGATACGGCTGCCTTATATGATCATAAGGATATGAATTTATTCATCTTAAAAACAGATGCCTACTTAGCATTAGATCAACCTGAAAAAGCCATAGTCTTATTGCAAGAAGCCTTGCATTTATTTGAAGGGCCTGATCGTACCGAAGTATTATTTGAATTAGCAGATGTATACGACGATCATGAAGCATTTGATAAAGTATTTGATTGTTTGCAGTTGGTCTTGGAAGAAGATCCTACCAATGAAGAAGCTTTATATAAAATTTGTTTCTGGACAGATTTTACCGGAAGAAATGAAGAGAGTATTCGTTTGCATCAACGAATCATTGATGAACAACCTTATAATGCATTGGCTTGGTTTAATCTGGCAGCCGCTTATCAGGGAATTAAATTACATGAGAAAGCAATTGACGCTTATCAGTATGCGATAGTTATTGATGAAAAATTTGATTATGCGTATCGTAATATGGGTGATGCCTTTTTACGCATTCGAAAATACAGAGAAGCTATTGAGGCCTTAGAGAAAGTATTAGAGTTATCAAGGCCTGAAGATGTTATCTATGAAGCCATTGGACATTGTTACCATAGAATGAAAAATTTTGCACAAGCAAGATTTCATTATAAAAAAGCAGTGCACTTAAACCCAGATGATAGCAGGCTCTACCAAAAAATTGCAGGCACTTATATGCAAGAAGAGCATTGGGAATTAGCCATTAAGCAATTAGAGCATGCCTTAAGAATACATAAGCACATTAATGAATACTATATTTTAATGGGGGAGTGTTATATGCATCTTTTGCAATTTAAAGAAGCAGCTCAATTTTTTGGAACGGTGGTAAAAAATAAGCCAAAGCAAATTGCAGGTTGGGAATACTTAATTAAATGTTTAGTGGCCAATGAGCAGTTGGATAGCGCCTTGGAGCAAACCGAGCTTGCCTATATGTCTACGCAAGGAAAAGTTATTTTTATTTTTTATCGTAGTGCCATCTTGTTTATGATGGGTAAAACAGCAGAAGGTTTATTACAATTAGAAATGGCCTTGTCTAAATCGTCTAAACTATTAAAAAAATTCACCAAATTCTATCCTGAAATTGTACATGATCCTAAAGTGGCAGAATTAATTGGTCAATTTAAGAAGGGAAAAAAATCTTAATCAATTTAAGTTACCTTTGCGGTAATTCTAAATGAAAAAAATATAAAATGAATTATCATCTTACTCAAATACCTGAAAGAACAGCCAAGCCAAGAAAAAACGGACTTACCATGGTGATGGATAAAGGCCTGAGTTTTGGAGAAGCTGAAAATTTTCTAAGTGTTGCAGGACCGCATACCGATGTTATTAAATTAGGCTTCGGTACTTCTTTTGTAACACCAAATCTGAGAAAGAAAATTGAATTATATCAATCGGCTGGCATACCTGTTTATTTTGGAGGTACTTTATTTGAAGCCTTTGTGATTAGAAATCAGTTCGATGATTATATTGCTATGTGCAAGGATTACAAAATAGATATGATTGAAGTAAGTGATGGCTCAATTACTATTCCGCATGCAGAAAAATGTGGATACATAGAAAAAATTTCAAAATTTGCAACGGTATTGAGTGAAGTAGGTAGTAAGGATGCTGCACATATTATTCCTCCTTATCAGTGGATTGAATTAATGAGCGCTGAATTAAAAGCAGGGTCTACCTATGTCATTGCGGAAGCAAGAGAGGCAGGTAATGTGGGTATATATAGAGGCAGCGGAGAAGTGCGTGAAGGATTAGTACAAGAAATACTTACTAAAATTCCAGCTGAAAAAATATTATGGGAAGCGCCTCAAAAAGCGCAACAACTTTATTTCTTAGAATTAGTAGGATGTAATGTGAACCTAGGTAATATTGCTCCGAGTGAAGTCATTCCTTTAGAAACAATGCGTATTGGACTTCGTGGTGATACTTTTGATTTATACTTAAAAAAATAATTTTGCGCCAGTTTGGATTAATTGGATATCCTTTATCCCATTCTTTTTCACAGAAATTTTTTACTGAAAAGTTTTTGAAGGAAAATATTGTGAATGCGCAGTATGCTAATTTTCCAATAGCCTCTATTGAATCTTTTACTAATTTATGGAAGGAGCATCCTAATTTAGAAGGTTTGAATGTAACCATTCCCTATAAAAAAGAAGTGATTGCTTTTTTACAATATAGTAGTCCTGTGGTAGAAGCAATTAAGGCTTGTAATTGTATTCGAAAATACAATAATGAATTATACGGTTACAATACCGATGTGATTGGTTTTGAAAAATCATTACTGCCCTTTTTACAACCCCATCATACGCATGCACTCATTCTTGGAACAGGTGGTGCGTCTGCAGCTGTGCAGTGGGTACTTCAAAAATTAAATATTCAGTTTCAAGTTATTTCAAGAAAGGGAAATGCTAATTTAACTTATGATCAATTATCTGCATCCGTTATAAAAAGCCATACACTTATTATTAATACAAGTCCAATGGGTATGTTCCCTAATGTGAATGAAGCACCGCCCATCGCATACGATGCTATTAGTGCAAAGCATCATTTATATGATTTAGTATATAATCCAATAGAGACTTTATTTATGAAAAACGGATTAGCAAAAGGAGCCACAGTTCAAAATGGATTAGCCATGCTACACATACAAGCAGAAGAGTCTTGGGCTATATGGAATGCAAAAATGTAAATAATTGTGTGACGGCTTTTTGCCTATG
>Ga0255077_1000212_pt1 | contig 9499 bp, 19 predicted proteins | sample Colum_Law_RepC_8_FD_188559 | JGI IMG/M metagenome (GOLD analysis project Ga0255077, IMG submission 188559) | Freshwater microbial communities from Columbia River, Oregon, United States - Colum_Law_RepC_8h | ecosystem: Environmental > Aquatic > Freshwater > River | place: USA: Oregon | collected...
ATATTTGTTGCTGCCCATGTCCACATATTTCTGGAAGTCCAAATTGCTAATGAAAATGAAACTGCCATGGAATTCATATGATTGCGGCGTGTCATCCTGACGCAGCGTGGCGCTGTCTTTCAACCAGCTGACCCGGCGCACGGGCGAGCTATCGCACAACGCCTTCAGGATGTTCAAGGCATCCTCGTCGGTGAAGATGCTGTCCGCGTCATCCAACACAATCACGCTGCCCGCCTTGCGATTGCGATAGCCCAGCTTGTACAGTTCCACCGCGCTCAAGGCACCTGCCACCGTCTCATACTTGGCGTTCAGGGTGTTTTCCAGAATGTTGGTGACCGTGTAGGTCTTGCCCACACCTGGGGCACCCGTGACCACCATGCTGCGGATGTTCGCCTTCATGGTGCCTTGCGTCAGCTTGCCCAGCATCTCGAACCGGTCACGCAGGTCCGCCAGCACTTCTGTGTCGGCGCGCTTCACCTTGGGAACCAACTTGTCACGCTCGGCGATGGATGCTTTGCTGGGACGACCACGACGCTTAATCTGGAGAGTCATAATTCCTAGTGTAGGATGTTGTGTTTTTCATCGTATACTGTAATATAACACCATTTCCCGCAAATGTCAAGGGCTATTGTTCGGAATATGTGCCAGAATAGGGGCTGGGATCATCATCATACTGCGCCTGCCAGGCGTCATCCACCCACCCGGTGCCCGCGGACCGATATCGGTGAGCATGCGCGTGATCCTCGCACATCTGGGAGCAAAACTCGGTGCTGCCAATTTCCTTGCCCACTTCCCAGTCCCCGCAGACGCTGCACATTGGCACGTGGTTCATTTAATCCCATTCCTCGGAAATAGGGGTACCGATGGATTCCACCGCGTTGGGGAAAAACACCCGCGCTTCCTCCAGCGTACGGAAGGAATCAAGGAAACTACGGCGCTCCTTGCCGTAGTTCACGGAGCCCCGAGGGTAGCGGTCGTACTCGTACACCGCGTACTCGTTGCGTGCATAGGTCTTGCCTATGCTGGGGAATTCGATGGTGATGTTGTTTTTCATAATTATCCCTGAACCGGCGTGAGGTTGTCTGCGTTCATCCAATAGCAGTCCAAACCCGGAATGTTCGACGGATTGGGCATGGCGGGGTCGAATACATTTGCCATCAGCACGCCATCCCTGGTGTCATATGCGCGGAGGGTGACAATGCGACTGGCGTCAGCGCCGATGAAAAACTGCTTCCCGATATCGTTAGTATTAATCATATACTGTAATATACATGGGTTTCACCCGTTTGTCAAGCCCTGGGCTAAGTCGTTGTGCTGTAACGACTTAGCTAACCCGTTGTGCTGTAACCACTTAGCGCTCCGCCACCATGCGCATGGCATCCAGCTTGGCCAGACGCTGCGCCCGGAACTTCTCCTTGGTGCTCACGCGGTTGCGTTTCTTGTTGCGCTCCCAGGTGAGAAACTCTTCCCGAGCCTCCACCATGGCGCGCTGATACTCGCCCCCTTCATACAACCCACCCAGCGTGCGTTCCGTGGTCATACTGTCACCTCCACAGCATCAGCCACCATGTGCTCAGCAATCTCCATCCAATCCACCCGAGCCAGGAAGCTCTGAGCCAGGTCCAAGGCGAACCCCTTGGCATCCTGCTCCACCATCTCGCACACGTAGATTTCCAGCGCATCAGCGACCAGTTCCATCTTGTCATAGTCGTCCTGGTCCAGGTCACGTGGATCATATCCAAAGTCCTGCACGGTCATACCATCCAGCATTTCCAAATTCACGCGCCACGTTTCATAGTTGGCCCAACCGTTGTACTGTGTCAAACTGTCTCCTTGGGTGTAGTGGTGTTGCGGCTCTTGCGACGGCATGCCATGCACATGCCTGGGTTCTTCAGCAGCTTGGTGCATTCATAGGTGGTGCACTCATATCGACCATTCATGCATTCAGGTGCTCGTTCCGGACGGTAGCTCCATTGCCTAGACATGTTGACTCCTTGAAGTGTATACTTGAATATAACACCATATTCACCATTTGTCAAGCCCTTAAGCCATTGCCACCTGATTCCAATACTGGCGCGCTGCCGGAGACAGATGATCCAACTGATTCACGCCCTCGGCGTACATGAGCGCATCCGTGAGATGAGCAAAAAACTTCTGCCCATGCCACACCATGTCGCGGACTTCCCACTTCTCCCCGTGCCAGGTATGAAACGGGAGGGGGCGAACTTCTGCTGTGTTGGTGATGTATTTATTCATATACTGTAATATACACTAGTTTCACCCATTTGTCAAGTGCTTGCGCCACATTGGTGTAAGTGCTGATGCAGTAACAACTTAGTGCCCCGGGAGGGATTCGAACCCACGACCTATTGGTTAAAAGCCAACTGCTCTACCAACTGAGCTACCGGAGCATTCCCCTTAATCCCACGTGCAATGATGTTCGGCAATGTGCTCAAGTCCGTCATCCTCCTGAATGGTCCAACCCTTCTCCTGCAACCACATCGGGACTTCCACCACCTTCAGCTGGGAATAGGTGGAGTTGGCTTTCTCACCCAATGTTTCCACGATATGCACCAGGTCGGGGTCATCGCGCATGATGTCATAGTAATACACCCCGTCCGGGTCGGCAATGTTCTTCGCCTCACGCCACATGGCTTCCGCTTCATCCGATAACCCGAACCCGCCGTACCAGCCATTAATCACAATCTTAAAGGTGTCCATGGTTATTCCGAAAAGTTATGAGGATTCTGGCTGGCCCAGGACATCCAGTGCGCGAGCACCACACGTGCTTCCTTGGAGCTGATGCCGAACGCCTCCACAAGCACTGGGCTGGCGCCGAACATGTTGATGCTCCCGGATGCACGGAGCTGATTCAGGAATCGGAACATCGTCGCGGTGTTGTTTTCATTCATACTGTAATATACATGGGGTTGGGGGGTTTGTCAAGTGCTGCCAGCCACTTATCGGTACAAGTAGCTACCATGGGGGTCGAACCGCTGGCGAATCACCGCCATGTCCGTTTCCAGATTGTAGCGGGCACCCTTGGCAGGTGCTTTCCACCCTGCCGCCTTGTACAGCATGCCATCTTCACCAATGAAGGCATGCACGCTGCGGCTGCTGCTGCCACCCCGATCATGCTGCACCACCCGATGGTACTTTCTGCCCCGCTCCACATAGTACTTGGGCGCTTGCAAATTGGAGTAATGCTTGGCGAAATATTCGCTGGTCATCTTCTGGATCAGGTCCAGGTATTCCTGCGTCAGCAGGTCGGTGTTCGTGTTTTTCATCATACTGTAATATATACAGGATTTCACCATTTGTCTAGTGCTTGATTGTAACGGACATGTAACGGCGCTGCGTGCATGGTTTGCTTCTATATGATGCACGCACGTAGGCAGCAACAGGGCAGCAAGGCGCTGCGTGACACGCTGCGACACGATCTCCTGCGGGGAACACCTAGGTATGGGCGTGCGGCAGCAGGTTTACATAATACCCATTATATGACATGCTTACACACGAAAAACTGGTAAGTGCATATCACACAACAGGTTGCGGAGGTTTACATAACATGTTATATACGACATGATTTAATTCAAAAGGAAATCATCAAATCGCCCATGTCAAGTGCTGGAATGTAACGGACATGTAACGGCAATCATGAAATTGAAATCATCAGATATCTCAGCACCAAGATGATGGTGCAACCAATTGCCAATGAAAAAAAGCACGCAGCGTGCATTGCTGCTGAAAAAATCCCAGCATGCTCCTGAGGTGCAATGTTAAAATTCGCGGCGCTTCATGTCACGGAACAACTCCAGCGCCAGCAAATCTTCTGCGCCTGGGCGGCCATGCACCGTGTCATCCACCCAGCGCTGTTTTTTCCCAGCATCTTGCTGTGCATCCTTGCGTAGCTTTTTCATCAGCTTCTGCATCTGTTTCTGGTCTCGGGACATTTTCTGTGTCATGTCATCATCCGTGTCAAGGGGTTGTGTATATGTATATGAGCGTGCAGCAATGCATACATGACTGCATACATGACTGCCATACATGATGCACCCGCATTTTTTCTTCAGAAAATTCCCGCGTTTTTTCTTCAGCATTTTCCCGAATTTCCTCCCGCGTTTTTTCTTTCGAAACTTCCCGCAGTAATATCATGATATCCTCCCGCATATTATGCTATCCGTTTGCTAGTGCGTTTCTCCCGCACTTTGCAGCATTTCATGATAAATAACAACATATGCTCATGGAGTTTATCTACAACTGTTGCCACACCATCGCGACACCAAACACCGCCAGGAGGGTGCATGTGGTTTCCCACACAACCATTCAATGTTCGGCCCATGGCCACCATGATTCAAGACATCTGGTTTCCCATGCCGGACATGTGTATTAATGATTTGAAAATGGCCATCCGTGTGGCTCAGATGGTTGCTGCACGCAGCCGTGCCACGCGGGCTCAGGTGGGGTGCGTGGTGATGCATCCTGGCACCAGAAACATCATCAGTTATGGATACAATGGCACCAGTGCAGGAGATGACAACGTGATGGAACATGCGGGCAAAACATTGCCTCACGTGGTGCATGCCGAACAGAATGCCTTGCAGAAGCTGCCCTTCTGGGGTGCCTGGCGCTGTCATGTGATGATCACGCATGCGCCGTGTGTGAGCTGTGCTCACCTGTTGCATCGCCGTGGGGTGCATCATGTGTACTATCAACACAACTATGGTGATGGGGCAGGCATCATGTGGTTGCGTGAGGCGGGGCATGTTGTGAAGCGCGTGATGTTGACATGATGTTCATTTCCCAGCATGCGGGTGTGTTGTTGATTCATCGTGAGCCGGTGCGCACGTTGCGTGAGCAGTATCCTGGCATGGAATTGCTCCGAACATTTCAGAAAATTCAAGATGCCATCACCTGGTGCAAGCGGCAACCCCAGCAATACATCAATCTCACCGGGAAAATGCATTCAGGCATCACACCAGCTGGGCGTGAGCGAATGCGTGAGCGCAAACGGGGTGCCAACAATCCCAATGCTTCAGGCTTGAGTGCAGAACACCGGGAGCGGATTGCCCTGGCATTGCGCCGGATCCGGCAGGGGGAACATCACCCCATGTGGAATCGTCGGCACCGTGTGAGCAGTCGCTTGAAAACCAGTGTTGCCATGCAACGCTTGCCCAAACGCATCTGGTGGGTGGACCTGGATGGGGTGGAACACTTGTGCTTCATCACCCAGCAGGTGCCGCCCACCTGGCGCCGCGGACGAAAGCGAGGCCAGGCGGGCAGATACATCACGGCATGATGCAGTTATCGCAGCATGAACCTGTGCCCTGCTGCTTCAACAAGGCGCTTTGTTTCCAGAAATTCCGTGGCAGAAGAAAACGACCCAAATTCAAATATCACTTCAGACAGACGCTGGGTCTTCACGGAGCTGGGGGTGGTGTTCTTGCTTGGTGCGTTGCCACGCATCAACTGGAACTTGTATGCCGTTTTCTGAAGATTGCGCGCGGTGATCGGTTTCCCGAAAATTGTTTCAGAATTCTTGGAAATTTCACTAAAAATCTTTGCGGACTTATATCCCAAGGCCTGATATTCTTGAATATGCTGCTTGAACAGCGCCTTCATGTCCACCGTCCACTTCATATTGATGCCCCAGCTCATAGTTTTCTCCTTGATATGTAAGATACGATTGTCTGCTTCTTGATGATGTTGCTTGCAATACCAATTTAAATTATACAACCGATAATTCTTCCAATTGCCATCTTCATGATGCAACTCCACATCATGTGTACACTTGCATTTGCAGCATCGTTTCACCTTCACCAACGCCACCATCTTCAACACCCAGCTGGGATTGCCACGGGTTCTGTAGGGTTTGTCTTGCACCCTCAGGGTTTCTTGCAGCAATCGAGCATCCACTTCATCCCATGTCATATTCCTTCATCCTGCGGCTGATCTCACGAACGCGCTTGTGAGCACCATTGCGTCGAGGTTCCACAAAACGGAGATGATCCGTTAACCCACCTTCTGGGTCACCATTCTTTCGGATGGGTTGAAAATTTTCATAATTGTCGTAGTCATCATCCAGATACTCCCACTTACTCATTGTTGTCATCCTCTAGTAGTTTTGAAATGAATTTATGAATGCCCATCACCAACAGCCCAACACCAAACACTGCAGCCCCCCACCATGTGCCTTTGTCGCTCATTAAAACCCCCACGTGGTCACACGGTGTTTCATGGCGATTTGTCTGGGCGTGTGGTCGATCAGCACCCAGGCACCCTGATGTTCCGCTCGGACAATGTCATGAGCATAGATGCTGCCTGTTTCAGTGAACACCCCTTCCACAGTTGCCACACGAACATCTCCCTTGCGATTGTCTGCCATGGTGGCGTACCAGCCATTGGCAAGTTGCACGCGCGCACCTTTCTTGATGTCGTTCGTCTTACACAGCGTCATGAAATTGCTTCTCCAAGTGATCGGTGAATAGTACATCGTAACAATCGTGGCAGAATTGCCCTACACCAGTAATATAATAGATACGCTGTGAAATGTCAAGTGCTGTGGGAACATTGGTGTCAATGCGACATGATACACACATATCATTGCCATGAATTCTATGATTCACGAACATGCCATCTGGGTGCCGCCGAGGATGTTTTCGCATAAATCTATTCATGATGACAGACTGGCAGAATGTTTGCACTTTTTCCGAAATGTGAAGCCAGGACAATCGCACGTGATTTCTCCCGTGTTGTAAATGGTGATGATGTATTTGCCCACATGCTTGGTGATGATGGTGGGTGCCACAAACACAGGGCGCTGCCAAGAAAGCATATCCAATGTGGTGCCCTTGGCAACTTCCTGCCAACTGGGCACCACATAGGTTTTACCGTGAATTTCTGTGATGGCTGGCGGAACTGGCGTGAACACTTCAATCATGACATCCTCAGTGTATAGTGATATATTTAAATATACACAGGATGCCACGATTTGTCAAGTCCCAGCTAAGTGCTTATAAATCAACGACTTACGGCATTTCCCAGATATTTCAGATATAAATCGGAACTATGGTCTTTGGCGTCACCTATCATCATATTAATAATACTTTTCGGATTCATCAATTTCAGCATTCGCTTCCAATGCCAGGTGCGTTCATAATTCACGGTGATGTCACCCTGAGTATCAATATGGTGCATCACGCCACAATGATAGAAGAACGGTGCCAAAGGAATCTTGGTGACAATATCGCCGTCATTCACCCAGCGATGATGTGGCACGGGCAATGTGTTGAAATAATTGATGAAGGTGCGATCACCCACACGCGGACTACCATAGGTGAACAATCCTGTCGGCGTGGGCAAGGCATCATCCGTCGCCAACCGATAGGTGATGATGGTGGCCATGGCGGCACCCAAACTGTGTCCTGTCACCCAGACTTGTTTTTCCGTGTTTCTGACTTTATGCAAAATCAAAGGCCATATTTTATCCACATAATGATTGAAGCCAATGTGCAATTTACCATGAGGTGTCTTGGTCTTGCTGATGCTTAAATCCGCCTTAACATCAGAAATTTGTTTCACTTCCGTGCCGCGACAGGCGATGATGATGTTCTCGGCATCTTCCAATGTATAGGCATCAGCACCAGCATGCCCGTGATATTCCACCTGAAAGGCGTCACAGTTCACGCGCATGAATGCCAAGTCTTTGTAGGCATAATTGCTTAATCGTGCAAAAAACGCGCTGTGTTCCAACATTGCTGTATTCATGGTCATAATGTCATCCTTGATCCAATCAGTAAAAAGTTTAAAGGTTTTTGTTTCTGTGCAAGCATTACACGATGTGCTGCTGTGACACCAAAACGGCGTGTCAATTTGTAATCCCACCCGCTCCCTAACATCAGGTTCACGCCCGAACTGGTGCTGAATCCCATCATGGGACTGTATGCGACAGGACTGGACATCACGAACACTTGTGGCGATACCGTGACCTGAGAGTTCACAATGATGGGTGGATGCATCCAGAACGCCACCGCGGATGTGGCCCAGTTCACATTATACCCATATGTTTGCACAACTAAACTGTCAGGCATGTACGGTAATGCTGTTTGATATTTATCAAAGAATGTACGACGAATTTCCACACTATCCGTGATGACATTGCGCTGTCCGTTTGGCATGAACAATCCAATGGCACCTAAGCTGACGCCGTACACCCCATACTTGGGATGGGGTTTCACCCAGGTGTAGCCGGTCATTTGCATCAACGTGCCTTTCAAATAGGCACTGGTGCTGCCAAAGGAATGAATGGTGGTTAAGTTTCCTTTTTTGAAACTCATCTTGGTGTAGGACAAGGACAAGGCACCTTGATCCAGGCTTGACCATAACATGCTGGTGGCGCCGTAACTCTTGTCTCCCATCAATGAGGATTGTGATACACCCACTGTGATGATTTGTGACACACCCCCGCCAGGATTTTGTCCTGTGGTTAAATCCGATGCCACCATGAGTGGATTCACCCGTGCTTCATTCTTTTTCTTGTCATCCTTTTTATCTTCTTTCTTTTCTTCTTTTTTCTCCTCGGATTTTTCTTCCGACTTGCTTTCCGATTTACTTTCCGACTTGCTTTCTTCTGTCTTGGTTTCTTCCGTCTTGGTTTCTGATTTAGCTTCTGCTTTAGCTTCCGTCTTGGTTTCTGTTTTTGTTTCCGTCTTGGTTTCACTACTGGAACTGCTTGAACTACTTGAAGAAGAAGAACTTGACGATGATGAACTACTAGCCGCAGGTGCAGCAGGTTTAGGTGCTGGAGTTGGTGGCGGAGCGGTAGGCGCTGCCGAAGTGGCGGCACTTGATGCCGCGCCTGATGCGGCAGCATTGGCGGAGCTACTAGCGGCACCTGACGCGGCACTTGATGCGGCGGAAGATGCTGCACCTGACGCGGCCGATGACGCGGCACTTGACGCTGCTGATGACGCAGCAGCACTGGCAGCGGAACTGGCGGCAGCACTAGCGGCAGCACTGGCAGCAGCGGTCGCGGCTTGTGTTGCCGCCTGTGTCGCAGCTTGTGTTGCCGCTTGCTGAACAACAGGATTGTTTGTGACAGGACATGGAGCGTTCATAATCAATTGATTGATCCATGCCAGCAATTCACCTGCTGCTGCTTGTTGTGCCGTGAATACTTTTGCTTGATTACGAAATACAACAGTCACCCCAACGTTGCCTAATGGGAATGTTGCCGTTTGTACAAGCCCTGTGCAAGGATCCAACCAAGTTTGCACTACAATCTGAGCATCCACCTTAACAGGCACCAGGCATAACAATGCCACTAACAGAAATTTTTTCATTTTCTAAGTTTCATCACACTATCTTTCGATACAACATGTGATGTAAAAGATTGAGTTTTCAGTGCAACATTTTCAAACACATAGGATGTCACTTGTTTTGTGGCACGCACGTCCACAATCTTCCAGCAATGTGTAGGTACGGCAACACGGGCAATATG
>Ga0255077_1000316_pt1 | contig 8166 bp, 1 predicted proteins | sample Colum_Law_RepC_8_FD_188559 | JGI IMG/M metagenome (GOLD analysis project Ga0255077, IMG submission 188559) | Freshwater microbial communities from Columbia River, Oregon, United States - Colum_Law_RepC_8h | ecosystem: Environmental > Aquatic > Freshwater > River | place: USA: Oregon | collected...
TGGCCCAGTTGCAATCATCTCTCCCTTTAACTTCCCAGCAATGGTGCCAATGTGGTTCTTCCCAGTTGCCATTGCTTGCGGAAACACCGTTGTTGTTAAGCCTTCTGAGAAAGATCCATCTGCTGCAATGTTTATGGCGCAGTTGTGGAAAGAAGCGGGATTACCAGATGGTGTTTTCAATATTGTTCATGGAGATAAAGAAGTTGTAGATGCACTCCTAGTTCATCCAGGAATCAAATCAATTTCATTTGTGGGTTCAACTCCCATTGCGCGCTATGTCTATGAAACTGGAACTAAAACTGGCAAGCGCGTTCAAGCATTGGGCGGGGCCAAGAACCACATGATTGTTCTTCCAGACTCAGATCTAGAACTAGCAGCCGATGCTGCCATTAACGCAGGCTTTGGTTCTGCAGGAGAGCGTTGCATGGCAATCTCTGCAATCGTTGCCGTGGAACCTATTGGAAATGCATTGGTTGCACGCATTAAATCTCGTATGGCCAACATTGTTACGGGCGATGGCACAAAGGGCAGCGACATGGGCCCACTTGTTACTGCTGTGCACCGCGACAAAGTTGCTTCTTATATTGAAGCCGGAGCTAAAGAAGGTGCAACTGTTGTTGTTGATGGCCGCGATCTAAAAGTAGATGGCGATGGATTCTTCCTTGGGCCAACTCTGCTCGATAACGTGAGCCCAAAGATGTCGGTCTATACCGATGAAATCTTCGGTCCAGTCTTAAGCATTCTTCGCGTTAATACCTATGACGAAGCTTTGAATTTAGTTAACTCACATCAATATGGAAATGGCACAGCGATCTTCACTAATGATGGTGGAGCTGCACGTCGTTTCCAGAATGAAGTAGAAGTAGGAATGGTGGGAATCAACGTTCCGATTCCTGTGCCAATGGCCTATTACTCATTTGGTGGATGGAAGAACTCATTATTTGGTGACTCACATGCACATGGCACTGAAGGTGTTCATTTCTTTACTCGTGGCAAAGTTGTTACAAGCCGCTGGTTAGATCCAAGCCATGGTGGAATTAACTTAGGTTTCCCACAAAACGACTAAATCGGTATTGAGGTGGGCATTTAAGCCTGCGATTTAGGCGATTAAGGTAAGTACAAGGGCTAATAGCTGAGATTGTCCCTTATTTGCTCAGCGGGTAACCCCTATACTTAACCCCATCGAGCGGGACGAACTCACCCCACCAGCACCTTTTGTGAGTCCATTGGGAGTAAAGCGAGATTTATCGAATTGATAGAGCGCATTGCCGCAGGGTTACGAAGCAGGGTGATGCGACGTAGGGAAAAAACCTACGCTCTGAAAGCAGTTAAAACTTCGAAGATTTTCACATCCCTTTTAATTATTTTTGCACAGATTCTTGCGGGCTTGTCTCTGCAGGTTGTTGTTGCACCTAGTGCAAGTGCAGCCTGCGCAACAGGATTTCCAACTGTTGGTTGGCAGGCAATAAGAACTACCGCAGGGGCGGAATTAACAGATCCTAACAATGATTTTACGCCTTACCCTTCTGGCGGCACCGCCGATATTTCCTCAGTAACTGGATCGCCTATGGATTGGTTTTCATCTGGTGATGGTTGTGATTTCTTTTTTAGGTTACGACTTAAAGGTGACCCTCGAGCTGGAACTGGTTTAGATAATAACTTTTATGTAGTTGCGATTGGTAGAGGCACAACACCCTTAGTTTGGGTTGGCATTAATGGCGATGGTAATAACAAAGCCTCATATGTCTATGCATATAACCCTTCAACTTCAAGCTACTTGAGCAACCTGGCAGTTAATTCGAATGATGGCACCGATAAAATCAAAGTCCAATCTGTCACGGTTGGAGCCACAACTGAGTATTACCTTCAATGGCGAATTGCAAATTCAATTCTTCCAGCAGGAGTGTTTACCTCACCCGTTGGCCTCTTTGCTGGAACTTCACAGTCTAATGTTGTAACAACAATAAATGCAGACTGCGTGGATTCTTTAATAACTAGTGGATCTTGTACTCCCAAATACGATGGAACTCTTGCAGTAGACCTTACAAAAAATACTGATTCTGCAATTCGCCCAAACATAACCTCAGTTACACCAACCAAGGGCACAACTGCCGGAGGCACTTCAGTTTCGATAGCTGGAACGAACTTAGCTAATACCTCCCAAGTGTTTTTCGGCGGTAAAGCAGCAACTATTACGTCATCCACAAATACAACAATCAACGTATCTGTTTCAACGCCTGCAAGTGGGACAACCGGTCCGGTTGACGTATATATCGTTAACCCTGGAGGCACTTCCAACACGTTAGTGGACGCCTACACGTATATAACTGCTCCCGTTGTTGCCACTATTGCAGCTTCAGGTGTTGCAAGTACTAGCGCTCAACTCAATGCTGATATAAATCCAGGAGCAGATCTACTAACGGCTGCAAATTTTTGCTACGGAACTGCATCTGATTTAACTGGTTGTACGTCGGTAGCTGTTACTGAGTCCCTAGCATCAATTGGATCTGGGACTACTAATGTGCGAGTGACGAAGCAATTAACTGGATTGACAACAAACACGCTCTACTATTTCAGAATATCGGCAACTAATTCCCTTGGCACCACAACTGGTTCCATTTTAAGTTTTACCCCTGCAGATGCAACTTTGTCGATTTCAACAAGTTCGCTTCCAAGTGGAACATATGGTGTCGCTTATTCAACACCACTTGCAGCAACAGGTGGCACGGGTACATATAGTTCTTGGGCATTGACATCAGGTACTTTGCCATCCGGGCTTTCCTTAAACACAACAACCGGTGTTATTTCAGGAACCCCAGCTGCGATAGCTTCAGCAACGAGTTTAACTTTTACAGTGACAGATAACCAATCGCCAACTCCGACAACTTCGTTAGGCAAAGTTCTTGCATTAACAATTGCTGTTGGGCTTCCTATTGCAACAACCAATGATCCAACATCTATCGGCGCAACGACGGCAACTCTTAACGGTTCCGTAACAGCAAATGGAGCTTCTACTGCAATCTATTTCTGCCTTGCTTCAAGCGGTGTCACAAACGCATCCGGTGCATTGACATGTATATCAACACCGACAGCGACTAATACTCCAACTACAAGCTCGGCAAGCTCATCTTCTGCTTTAACTGGACTGACTTCAGGAAATATTTATTACTACCAAATCTATGCCACGAACAGTGCTGGCACGGACTATGGAACCGTAAAGAACTTTATTCCGGCAAGTGCACCATCTGTAACCACAAGTGCAGCTAGCTCCATAAGCTCATCTGGTGCCACCCTGAATGGCTCCGTCACAGCTAATGGATCCAGTTCTGCTATTTCCTTCTGCTTGGCTACATCAAGTGCTCAAACTGGTAGCGCTTTGACTACTTGTACCTCTAATCCAACCTCTAGCCCATCAGCAACGCTCAGTACCTCGACAGTCACTGCAACTACAGGTTCCTTAACAAATGGAACAACTTATTATTTTCAGGCCTATGCAACAAACTCAACTGGAACGACCTACGGTTCTGTTCTCAGTTTTACTGTTACGGCAACAACTACAACTACTGTAACTGCTGCTCCAACTGCAACTACCTTAGGTAAAGTAGTAAATCTGGCAACAACTGTCTCACCAAATACTGCAACTGGTGCTGTAGTTTTCAAAGATGCATCAAGCAATACTCTCTGCACTGTTGCATCATTATCAACTGGTGCCGGCAACTGTAATTGGACTCCAGGGTCAGCTGCTAGTTTCGTTGTAACCGCTTACTACACATCAGATAATCTAAGTGCCTACACAAGTTCCACTTCTTCAACAACCACCGTCACCGTAAATGCAGGCATAACTGTTGCTGGTGGGTCGAATCCTTCAACAACTTATGGCACAGCAGCTACCTCATCTGCTTTCACAACATCCGGTGGAACAGGAACTAAGACCTGGACTGTGGTTTTAGCATCTGATTCAAGCGCGGTAAGTGGTATCACGATAAGTAGCGGTGGAATTATCTCTGTTGCAGCAACTACGGCTGCTGGAACTTATTCAATGACAGTTAAGGCAACAGATACCGTAAGTTCTGTTGGAACATTATCGGCTACGGTGACAGTAAGCACGGCAGCTTTAACCATCACCTCAACGACCACAAGTGCTTCAAAGGTGTATGGAGCTTCCAATCCAACTTTTTCCTTCACTTCAAGCGGACTAAAGAATGGTGAAGCTATTAGCTCAGTCACCAATACCTTCACAGGTACAGGTTCCTATAACTCAACTACGATTCCATCAGATTTTGGTAGCTACACGCTCACCCCATCGGCTGCAGTTTTTGGGGGTAGTGCAAGTGCATCGAATTACACGATCACTTATGCAACCGTCGCGTATTCAATTACAAAAGCAACACAGTCAGTTCTTTGGAGCCCTACAACCACGTATCAAACATCAGCACAACCAGTTACATGGTCGAGCGTGGCAACTGGTTACGGTTCAATTACCTACGCAGTAACAACAGTTGGCACTATTAACTGCGCCATTGTCTCTGAGAAATTAACTTGGACTAGTTCAGCAACTGGGTCGTGTGTAGTTACCGCATCTGCAGCAGGTGATGGGAACCATAATGCAGGTTCAATCGCTAAGACATTTACTATCACTGCTCTTACAATTCAAACAATTACTTTTACTTCCCCAGGTAATCAGACCTACGGAACTACTTTCACCGTTTCAGCAACTGCATCACCTTCAGGGTTGCCTGTCGCTATTTCGACGTCAGGTGGTGGCTGCACCGGATCTGGAACAAGTACTTCGGGAAGCACGGTTACTTTAACCGCTAGTGCCGGTGGTACTGGAAACTGCAGCATTACCGCTTCTCAAAGCGGAGATACAACGTATGCAGCAGCTTCTGATGTAACAAATACAATTAACATTAACAAGGCAAGTCGCGCAATAACCATTACAGCTGGCTCAAGCACAATTGCATATTATGCAACTACAAGTATTACCTTATCTGCCTATTCTGGAACTGGCTCAATTACTTACAGTGTAGGAGCTGGTTGTTCATTAGATACTGGCACATTAACTGTTTCAACATCTTCAGGAACTTGCACTGTACTTGCCACATTAGCAACTGATGATAATTATCTAGAGGCCATCTCTAATACATTGACTATTACTAGAACTACTGCGCCGCTCACCATTACGGCAACGAGTAGCGCGGCTAGTAAAAATTATGGCGCCGCTGATCCAACTTTTTCATTTAGTAGTGGTGCTCTTAAAAATTCAGAGTCAATTTCAGATATTGTTAAAACTTTCACGGGCACTGGTTATAATTCAACGACGCCCCCATCAAATGCAGGCACATACACAATTACTCTTTCCGGTGCAACAATTTCTGGTGGTGGTGCAACTAACTACACGATTAGCTATGTAACAGCTTCTTACCAAATTGTTCAGATAAGTCAGACAATTACTTTCACTTCCCCAGGAAATAAGACATACGGATCTACTTTCACCGCCACTGCAACTTCAGATTCAGGCCTTGCAGTCACAATTACAGCTTCAGGGGATTGCAGCGGAACCGGAACAAGCCCAGTAACGATAACCCCAACAGCCGTTGGCACCAATTGCGTTCTCACTGCTTCACAGGCTGGCGATGGAAATTATTTAGCAGCAAGCAATGCAGTTAACACAATTTCAATTTTATCCGGCGATCTCGCAAACCAAAGTGTCCTTGAGTTATCTGTTACACCGACATCAAAGACATATCCATATTCCCAGGTATTATCGATGTCTACTTCTGGTGGTTCAATTGACCCAGGCACCGTCACATATGCAATTACATCAGGGGGAACTGCTACAAGTTGTGCGCTATCAAACTCTTCATCTACTGCAACCATCACAGCTTCTACAAGTGGGACATGCCTTATTGCTGCAACGATGGCGGGCAATGGTGCCTATAACCCTGTTACAAGTTCAAGTGTAACTTTTACCTTTACCCAAGCTACTCAGACAATTTCCTTTACAACACCTTCAGCTATGACTGTGGGAGATGCCAACCAAGCGCTGATTTTCTCAGCTTCAAGTGGATTAACTGTCACGCTCACTTCTAACTCAACATCGGTATGTACGATTTCTTCCTCATCTGTCGTGGCAGTTGCCGCAGGAACGTGCTCGATTACTGCAAGCCAAGGTGGAAATAGTAATTATTCTGCTGCCAGTTCTGTGACTCGCACATTCACAGTTACGGCAGCGGCTGCACCACCTTCAGGTGACACTAAATCTGATCCTGATTTGTATTGGTCTGATCCTGCAGATATCTCGTCTGGTACTGCACTGTCTTCAATTCAGCTCAATGCTTCGGCCTCGGTGCCTGGTTCTTATTCATATTCACCAAGAGCCGGAACGATATTATCTGGTGGCTCACATACATTGTATGTAACGTTCACACCAAGTAATAGAACTAGATACAACTCAGTTAGCACTGCTGTAACTATCACTGTTACAGGTAGGGCCGCCACTCCAACACCTACTCCTACTCCAACTCCAACACCAACACCTACACCAACACCAACCCCTGCTCCAACTCCAACAGCCACACCAACACCAACCCCTACGCCAACTCCAAAACCTACTGTTACCCCTACACCAACACCTGCTCCAAAAAATGATGCAAAAGCAAAAGGTGTTGTAACTACTGGGGTACAAACAGTTGTCGCTTTGGTGTTCAACGTAAATTCAAATGCATCTGTTAAATCCAATACCATTATCTCAACGGCACCTTCAACACCGAGTGCAACTCCACGACCAACAACAACACCAAGTGCCTCAGCTGAACCAACGTCAACGCCGAGTGCAACTCCACGACCAACGTCAACGCCGAGTGCAACTCCACGACCAACGTCAACTCCAAGTGCCTCAGCTGAGCCAACCTCAACACCGAGTGCAACTCCACGGCCAACGTCAACTCCGAGTGCAACTCCACGGCCAACGTCAACTCCGAGTGCCTCAGCTGAGCCAACCTCAACACCGAGTGCAACTCCGCGTCCAACTTCCACGCCAACTCCCACACCTACCGCGACTGTTGCGCCTGCAACTCTTGCAGATGTGAAGCGTCCAGTTGGTGAAGGTGTTTCACGTGTCACAGTCTCTGGCATGAATGTTTCAATTACAGCACAAAAGGGCTTTAGTGGAATAACAAGTGTTTCAGTCAACGTTAAGCAAGATGGTGTTACCAAACAAGTTGTTATTCCAGTTTCAATATTTCCAGATTCACCAAAGATTCCTGTGGTTGTGCCAAAGAGTCTGACTGAGTCAGTGATCTCTTGGAAGACTTCCCCAAATGCTACAAGTTACGATGTAACAGTAAAGGGTGCATTGGTTTGCCAAACTACAGCTTCTTCTTGCACAGCACCTGTTGCCGTTGGTCCAAAAACCCCAGTGGAAATCACTGCTAATGGTGGGGATAATTTGAAGTCCGTGATCGCTCCAACATATCAACCAAATAAGCCAATCCCTGCAATCACTGTTAACTTTGCAACGAACTCTTCTAAGCTAAGTAGTGCGCAAAAGACTGAACTTAATAAGATTGCTAAATACATTACCGAAGAAGGCTTCATGCGCTTAGTCGTCTATGGCTTTACAGACTCACGTGGTGGTGTGGACAACCAAGCATTATCTGTGGCACGTGCTCAATCCACTGCCGATTACCTTGCAAAATTAGCTCCTGGAATTGATTTTGTAGTTTCAGGTTTTGGTCCATCCAAACCTGTGGCATCGAATAAAACTGATGCAGGCATGGCAGCTAACAGAAGAGCCGAATTATCACTCTGGTAGAGCCTCAAATAGGCCTTAATTAGTCCTTATCAACGCTCTAAAGGTAAGATTGCCCCTGTGATGGCCGGTAACTTGGCCTCAAGCAATGTTTAGTTGATTCGTAGAAACCGTCGGTTTCCTTAGGAAAGTAGTTTTCGTGGCCAAGATTCAAGAGCATCTTAAAGACCTGCCTGTAAAAAAGCGCGAAAACCTTCGCAACGTTGCCATCATCGCCCACGTTGACCACGGTAAAACAACATTAGTTGATGCCATGTTGTGGCAGTCAGGTGCATTTGCTGCCTATAAGAAGCAAGACGATAGCAACGACCGCATGATGGATTCAATGGATCTAGAGCGCGAAAAGGGAATTA
>Ga0255077_1000361_pt1 | contig 7724 bp, 7 predicted proteins | sample Colum_Law_RepC_8_FD_188559 | JGI IMG/M metagenome (GOLD analysis project Ga0255077, IMG submission 188559) | Freshwater microbial communities from Columbia River, Oregon, United States - Colum_Law_RepC_8h | ecosystem: Environmental > Aquatic > Freshwater > River | place: USA: Oregon | collected...
TACTGACCTAATCCTGCAGTTTGAGCTTGATATGCTTGACCTACTAAGGAATTGATTCCTTGTTGTTGTTGTCTCAGAAGTCCGCCAGCCATAGCACCACCCATTCTACGGTCTTTGTCTTTCCTCTTCTTGCATAAGCATAGCTCTGCCCTGCTGAAACCCAGTCATGAACTTTTGTGCAGCAGCACCATAGTCTATATACCCAGTTGGTATTACTTCAAGTCTTCTACTCATATTATTAGCCTTTATACATTCCCATTGCTGTTCCGCCAAGCTGAGTCAAAGCACCAAGAGCAGAAGATGTCTGAGCTCTTCCCTGAGCTAAGTCTGCTCTAGCGGATTGATATTTGTTTGCCCACTTTTCCCAATCAGCTTGCTGCTTCATTAGTTCAGCCTGTGCCAACATGTTTCCAGCTTGAGAGGTTAATCCAAATCCAGTTAATCCGGCTTTCTGAACAGCCTCTAATCCAGACATCTGTGCACCAAATCCAAGCCTTCCAGCCTCTACTCCGGTTTGGTATCCAAGCCCTAAAGCCTGCTGTCTTAATCCAACTCCATATTGTTTAGCACCCATATACTGACCTAATCCTGCAGTTTGAGCTTGATATGCTTGACCTACTAAGGAATTGATTCCTTGTTGTTGTTGTCTCAGAAGTCCGCCAGCCATAGCACCACCCATTCTACGGTCTGTAGCACTCTTAAGAGCACCAGCACCCTGTTGTGCTATAATATCTGCACCCATCTGACCAGCAGGACCTAATCCTCTCATCATAGCCATTTTGCCCAGTCTTTCTATGTCAGCTGCCCCTTTTTCTGCACCAGCGGTATATTGCTCTGCAAATCTCTTTTGGTCTTCTTGAAGTTTTTTAGCAAAGTCAGTACCTAAACCAGCCATCTGGTTAGCTAAATCCATTTGCTTTCTAGAAGCTTCTTCAGCTTTTAGAATGTTTTGCTTATAGAAGTCTGGTATATTGTAAGCAGGCTCCTTAGACTCAAGACCAGCAATTTGCTTCTTAGCCTTTTTTGTTCTAGAAGCACCAGATGCGATTCCAACACCACCTGCTGCAAGTGCTGTTGCACCACCTACTATTGCTATTGTTGCGAAACTCATAACTCTATTTTTTTATTTTCCAATACAGTTTTTAACAAATCATTTTCTCTCTTTTCTATCAATCTCTCCTCAATCTCCTCTAAATCCTGAGAATCACTTTGGTTGACATGATATGTCGTCCATATGCAATCCTCTATGATATACAATATCCTTCTCGTTCCCGGCTTCGTTATCCCTGTGTACGGTGCCTCAAACTCCTCCCATTCCTTTCCATCAATAGACACAGCCACTTTTCCTTTGGAGACAGTAAACGGGTGTTCGGTCTTGTGAATCTTGCTCGTAACTAAGCTACCTGCTGGCATAAATATCTCTCTGATATACATGCCGGGGGTAAACCTATGTACAAGAGGCAAATCTATAGTCTGATAATTATCAGCCATAAAAGCCTCAAGCTCATCCACCCTGTCATCGTTCTCCCTTATGATGATGTCTCCACTCATCAATTTATCTTTGATTCGTTATACCCATATTTGAGCATAAGCAAAGTTACATAATTAGACGGGGTTAAAGCTTTTAATTCCATAATACACCAGTTTCCTCTTATCGGCTTACCCGTTGTTGGCGTAGCAGCTCCGCTATCCCTCAAGAAAGGAGCATTAAAGAACCCTTCTTGATTTCTAAAAAATGAATACGGTATAGACGAATCTAGCACGTTTGCAGCCCCTTTCACATAATCAGCAACCCATAAACTATTTGCCACTTCCGTAAAGGTCATAAATATCTTCTTTACAATAGGATTCTCATTTAGAATCACCCTTATTTTAGCATCATTCTGAACTCCATAGAAGTTGCAGTAGCTAACATTACTCTTGTGCTCCCATAAAGTTCCAGTATTAAAAGAAGTGTACAGTCTGTTATTCAGAGAATTAATTGTGTACGGGTAGTATGTATAGAAGGAATCGAATCTCTCGGTTCTCTCAGAATAGCATATAGTGAACTTATTACTACCCTTCTCACTTGAGAATATAACACTTCTGTTAGAAGAGTCGTATCCAGCAACATACTTAGCATCATCAAGGATATTTTCTGTAGCCCAAGAGTTCATATTTGTAGTAATGGATATCGGTGTGATACCTTCTAATCCAAGACGGCAAACAGCTTTTCGTATATCATCTATAAAATAATCTGCATAAGAATCAGACACCAAGCTTCCCGTAGCATTACCTATAGAATAATTACCAGCATAGTACTGGACATTATTAAATAGCTCGGTAGATAGTGTCAAATCCGTTCCACCAGCAGCGTTTGTAATAATTGACTGATAGACAGGGAGCATACCAACCTTATCCTCTTGATAAGTTCTCAGCATTCTATCCCTAACACTTAATCTTTTAATAGGACCAAATGAAGCATCTAGGTCTTTAAAATCTAAGTATAAAAACCTATTCAATCCATTGACATTACTATTAAACTCAAGATTCTGCGACCATCTTACAGTTGCAGGAAACTCTCTTTGTCTAGCTTGTTTATCTTCTACGGCTGGTCTTCCGTTCTTATTAATCTTAGTTAAGAAAAGTGGAGAAAGATTGTCCTCTTGAATCAAGTAGTTTTTAGTTGGTACACTTGAATAGAACACACGTTGAACCGAATCCGTCTTTCCACCAACCGGAGTAGCCGTTGAACCCTCAAGAACCACATAATCAGATTTAAACATGGAATCACCAGCTAGTGTCATTTCAATTTGCGTTCCAGCAACGTATGAGCTACAAAGGAACGTATGTGGTAGTTCGTAAAATACATCACCCTGAGAGCCTGTAGAAGTAATCTTCTTTCTTCTAAGAATCTTTGCCTTTAGACCAATAATTTGTGTAGCACCAGAGGTATCACCGCATGCAGTCATAAAGTCTTTAGCAGACTCATCTACTTGAATCCAATTACCATCTAGTGTAACAGTAGTTCCATTAGACTCATAAAACTCTGGGTCTATAAGAAGGTCTATTACTTTGAAAACCTTTTCGTTGATACCTATACCATCATACGCACCAGATTGTAGTTTATTCTTATAGTAATCATAAACTATAGATATTTCATCACCACTCTGGAAAGTATAACCAAGATTGTTTATTCTAAGTGCCAACTGTCTTGGAACCGTTTGGTCATTAGACGGCAGAACACCGCTATTTACAATAGTAACAGTAACATATGAATCACTCACAGAACCAGTAACTGTCTGATATTTGTAAGCAGATATCGTATATCCGTATTGAACACTAATCTGTGCAGAAGCACCCGGATTTATAGCTACTGAAGCACCACCAGAGGAAACATAAATAATGTCTGCTGATGTGTTTGTAACAGTAACAGTTCCACTAGCCCCCTGTGCATACTCATTTGCTGAATAAATAAACGCCTGACTTATATAGTCACCAGAGTTTAGTACTCTATAATCTGTATAGAACAGGAAGTTCTGATTGGGAACTATTGTATCTGGGTTGGTAAGATTTATATATGCGGTAGGGTCAGATGGGAGTCTTGCTGCTCCATATATACTACCAGTATAGTAAACCTGTAATCTTACATCTTGATATGTATTAGTAGAGCCAACATACCTCCACTCTACTGTCCATACTGTAGACTGACCAGATGGTGATATTATAGTTGGCTGAAAATCATTAGTAGGTATTGAATTTGTATATCCTCCAGCTTGTGGTGGAGTATTTACGGTAACAGTATAATCCGTATTCTCTACAGCAGAAACAAGCTTCTTGTACTCAAAAATCATCCTTCCGGGGTCATTGATAGGCTTATTCCTATATGTCAATGAATGCGGATTTAGACTTATATCGTAATATGAGGTTGTTGGTGCATTTGTGTCACAATTACTATATGTTACCTTTAAGAATTGATGACTTCCATAAGACTTATAAAATGGTATGTCGGCAGCAGGTCCGCCATTAGGCTGAGGTAGTATGCTTATGTTAGTAAGACTACAGGTTAAACCGCTTGTACTGAGTGCCCCATATTTAAAATCTATAACATCTGTTATAACCTCTGACTCATAGTTATTATCTTCTGTAATAGCTAGTCTGAAATACTTAGCCCAAGATGGTGCTGCAGAGCTTATCTGAATATATGGTAAATAAGTCTGTCTTGTATTCCACCAAGCAGTACCTGTTCCGGCAGCTAAAAGAGATGGAGACCAATGGATATGTGGTACATCAACAACCATGCTATTCCCAGTAAACACACCCACATTTCTTCCATGCTCATCAAGGTATACCACTCCAATCTTATACTTACCGCCCGGATTCAGTATCATATTAGATGCTGGATTCAAGTTGTCGTCAAAGAACATCTTATTATCACTAACGTAATTTGAAGATGTTAGACCAACAGTAGAAGATATGTTTGACTTATTATATCCTTCTTTAAAGTTTCCGTATGTTATAACATTTCCGTTTACTACTTCCTGAGCCTTAGCTGAAATAGGAACATAGTCAAACTGCAAAACATCTGGTGCCTCAGAATTATCTAAAGGTATTTTCTGACCAGCACCAGTAAAGGTGTATGTTATAGGAGAGCCAGTTGATACTATAGTATCTATGGTGTAAAAGTTGCTCCATATTCCATCAAAATACTCCCTATAGATTACCTCAATCTCCTTTACGTTTGCAGAGCCAGATTGTATTGTAAACCTTACCGCATTGTACCCTATAGAAGTATCAGTAGGTATAATGTTGGTTTCATTGAATATGTAGTATGGGATAAGAGTATTTGAAATCGGTGAAAAAACAGATTTCTCATAATCATCGTATATGTACCTATATGCGAATTGGTACATTTTATTTTGCACAATCAAGCTTCCGTCACTAACCCTAACTAGGTTTACATTTGACGGAGAGAACATAGGTGGCTTCTTTATAACCGTTGTAAACTCCTCAATGATGTTGCCAAAGTAGCCAAGCGTCTTAGCTTTTCTTATATTTAGCTTTCTTGGAACTCCGTCTTTATCAAGCCAGAATAGCAAATCACCTTCTTCTGAAGTATCTGCACGATTGATAATTCTTGGGTTATGACATTGAACAGTTGTTGATAAGTTTATTGCTGCACTCTGTGCATTTGTTCCACACTTTACAATGATTGAGTGGATATTAGTTATCTGATTATACTCAGTTATTAAGTGATTCCCACCCGTATGAGCTATAAGATAAATAATAGAATCTCTTAGCGTATTTGTAACAGAGCCTACTACAACGTGGCTGCTTGTTAAAAAAAAGTTCGTAGAGCCGTCTAAATCCTTTAACTGAATTTCGGCATTACCAACTATATTATTTACGCCACCATAGGTGCTTATATTTCTAGCATCAATGTAGTCACCAGATGGCAATAACTCATTGTCATAGTCTGTATTAAGACCACCATTAATGCTTTTAGGCTGTGAAAATTGTGCCATATTTATTTAACGATAAGCTTCTCGTTGTCAAAAGAAACATCTCTAGCTTCGGAAGGAAGGAAAGGATGTACTCTAGATTTAAGAAGTCTTTTCTGGTTATAAAATTCTGTCCTTCTGATTGTTTTCTCTGATAAGTTCATTTTTCTTCCAGTAGGCATATACTGAGAATCTTTCCAAGCTATATAAGCTATCAAAGCCTCTTCAGCAATATCCGCAATCTCCACATCCTCTTCATCTATTGTTGCCATATACTCAACTATGATATAGTCATACGGGAACTCTGGATTTAAAATCATAGTGTCCTCGTCTATGGTATATGTGCCAATAAACGTAGTCTTAGTGTATGCACCGAATGCTTTGTAGTCTGAGCTTCCGTTTATTGAATTTAAGTAAGCAAAATCTCTTAATCGTGTATTGTCAATAGGAGCTGTAGCAAAATCATTGTCATTAAATCTTGATGTCTCCGTTTGTAACTTTCTAAAAGCAGTAACAGTATCATCTCTCATTATAGACGCTATCTGACCAACATTGTTTACAACACCAACATTCAATACGTTTAGCATATCTGCTGGGAGTTGTACCGTTTTATTAGGCAGTACATTAAGTCTTATGGTCTTAGGAGATGATGTAACATCAAGACCTATCTCTTTGGTACCCCGTACAGCTATGTCGTACAATCTCCTATAGTGACCATTATTATAGCCAGCTTGAGATATATACCTGTATATTGCCTTTGATATTTTCATTTTTTATTCTTTACCTGTTCTTGATGCTAAATCTTCTTGTCTTCTTTTATCAAGCATTCCAACTGCATAGTCAATAGCGAATGGAATATTATCTGCAGGAATATTTAATTCCTCTTCTAATGTATTCCAATCCGGGGTTCCTACAAGTCTTGCAGACATTGTTTTATCTGTTAACGGAATCTTAGATAAAAACTGAAGCCTACTTCCGTTTATGTAGTATCCTATACGTCCTTTTTCTACAGGAAGTTCATCCCATAAAAAAATCTCGTGAGATGAGATAGGCATAGGCTGCTTTTCAAGACCGCTTACTTTAATGTTTGAGATAGCGACACCGATTTTAGCACTAATAGGAGTATAAGCCAGCTCAACAGAATTATCTGATTCTATAGTTAATCCTGTAATTGTTATGTAAAAAGCATCCCCAATAAACTCCTCATTATCAACTTGAATATTACCCATGTATGCTCTCTGGGCAGCAATAGCTATACCCATGTTGAGCAGAATATTGACTTCTCTATCTGAGTGAGATGCATCAACTGGAACCAACCCACCATAATGGGTTCTTTTTATCAATTCTATAGCTTGTCTTCTTTTCATGCGTCAACCTTTTTGATGTTCCCGAATTGAATCAAACTTGGGTCTTTCAGGTTAATACCTAAGTATCCAAGAACTCGAAATAGAACATTGTTAATTTTATTATCAGCCCATTCAACAGATGTCCCGTCTACAGCAATTCTCCTTATAGGCTTTTTGTAATAAGTAAGCCAAACACCAACAGAGGGGCTAGATGGATAAAAGAAAAAACTACCACCAGACTCAATATATACGGGGTCTTCAGCATTAGGAGAATCTATATCGGAATACAACTTGCTATCAAGCACAGTTGGTTCAATCCTAGTTGCAAATTTGCCATTCATAGGAGCCTGACCGGGATATGCCGTCTTTAAATAGATGGCTCTAGCATAGTCTGCTGGCTTGTTATAAGGGGAAGCTAATAATTGCTCAAAAACTAAGAAAGGGGATAATGTTTCGGTAGTCTGATTATCCGCATTTGTCGGAGTGCTGTATATGTTATTTCTACTCATTACAGCGTAAGACATGTCAATCAAGTAATTGAAATAATCGGTAGATGCTAAATTGTATGCCTGAAGAAACTCATCCTGAGACATAAATGACCCATCGTACTTGTTTATAAGGTATTGGGTCGTGTCATATAATTGCTGAACTGTTGCCATTACTACAAAATTAACATTTTTAACAATAAAGGGGGCAATGCCCCCCGTATTGAATTAATAATATGAAAGCCAATTATTCTCTTTCACCTGCCAACATCATAGGCTTGTTACCAGAAACATCCATTTTAATTAAATCATCCAAATTGGACAGACCTAACTCTTTCATTCTCTTCTTAGCATCGTCTAAGATGAATGTATTCTCGGTGTCAAGTTCTACAGTCTTCTTTGAAGGGTCATAC
>Ga0255077_1000446_pt1 | contig 7118 bp, 8 predicted proteins | sample Colum_Law_RepC_8_FD_188559 | JGI IMG/M metagenome (GOLD analysis project Ga0255077, IMG submission 188559) | Freshwater microbial communities from Columbia River, Oregon, United States - Colum_Law_RepC_8h | ecosystem: Environmental > Aquatic > Freshwater > River | place: USA: Oregon | collected...
TGCTGGGAGTTCATCGTAACCGAAGATTTTGATTATCATATAATGGAACATACTCTCTAAATGGTAAATCGGGCGGTAATTGTTGTTAAAGTATTTCAGGAACCCGTACATGCGAGTCAGGATATCGCTCGTATCCGCGGATTTCAAGCGCCCATTCCGCACCAAATATTCGAGGATATACCACACACATTCGACCACGTCCAGATTATACACGAAAATGTCGTAAATGGCATCGCGAAAACTGACATGGACGAGCTTTTCCGGTTCCAATATCTGCTCAATTATCGTATTACACACAATATTGAACACCTCTTTGGGTAGCTGTTCCACCCCCGTCAACTTCCCAAAATAATTGAGCTCTTTCATGTTCAATATATTGCGCACATCGAGGGCCGCGAGCACCTCCTCAGTCTTGTCGACTGCATCTTGCGGCAAAATACGGCCGCGACAACTAGATATTTTCTGGACGAACTCTTCCTCTATGGTTGTCTCCCCCGATTTCGTGTATTTGCGGAGTTTCGGCTGTTGGACGAGCATCTCCATATAGGCGGCCTTTGACGGCCGCCCAACTGAAACAACGCGGCAAGTATCAATGATATTGTTGGGAATGAATCCAAGGTGCTCGGTCATCAACACGAATCGCAGCTGGATAGCCGACAACCGATTCCGATATTCCTGGATATAACTGTAGAAAATCTCCAAAAGCTCGCTGTGAATCGCGTGGAAGTTCTTACAGACGACGATGCCGATTTTGTCGTGTTTCACAGAGACCGCGTCCACAATTTGCTGAACCACGTCGTGCCAGATTTGCTTGGCATTACACCCGAGGAGCCCCATATCGACCTCATAATGGATGTCGCTGATTCGGAATTGGTAGGCGTATTTCTCGGTCTGGACGTACATTTTCTTGTCATATTCTAAGGCGGAAGGACTGTAACGCTGGATGGCGGACAACATCTGCGAATACTTGCCGGAACCGGGCGGACCGTAAAAAATGAGATTGGTGAGCTGGTTAATAGATTCGGGGAACTTGTCAAATACGGACACGAGTTCGGGGTGGATATTGTAATGCTGGACGGAGCGCAAATATTCTTCGTATTTGGTTTCGTAGTATTTCATTGGATAACATAGAGGAGCAGCCTCTATATTATTTGGGGGAGAGAGTATTCATTTCCTCTATGTAAAATTGAAATTGACTTATAGGGTTTGTATCAATACAAATTAAATGATGAATATTTATTTACTTGTGATATTGGTGTTGGTTCATGGATATGAGTGTCAGACAACCAATACATGGCAACCTTCATTACAACCGGTGTCAAAACCTTCGGTAAAACCTTCGGTAAATCCTTCACCAAGTCCTATAACAAACCCTTCCGCATATCCTTCTCCAAACCCTTCCGCATATCCTTCTCCAAACCCTTCCGCACATCCTTCACCAAGACCCTCGACACATCCTTCACAAAACCCTTCCGCATATCCTTCACCAAGACCCTCGCCAAACCCTTCCGCATATCCCTCAGTAAAACCTTCTCCAAGTCCCTCGGTAAAACCTTCGCCAAGACCCTCGACACATCCTTCACCACATCCTTCGCCAAGACCCACGTCACAACCCACGTCACAACCTTCTGGAAAACCTTCAACAAGTCCTACGGAACAACCGTTGATAATATCATCTAACTATACATGGATAATTATTGGTATAGTTGTCGGGACAATTGTCCTATCAATTGCCACATATAAACTCTACAAGGTGTATGTGTATCATGAAAAACCAGGACCATTGTCAAACAAACCATGTACAGCGGTTGATTTGGATGAACGACATTATTTGTTATAATACATAAACGCAATACCTCTCTATAAATAACGATGAACACCCCATTGCCATACACGGCCATTTCCTTATCCGTGGTCGGCCGCCTGATTTTCATGTTTTTACTCTATCGAAATCGAAGCACCAATAGTTTGTCCTTGCTATTTTGCCTCCTAAATATTTGTTCCTCGAGTATGTGGATCTATTACAGTGTTCAGATGAATGATATTCCGATGATAAGTCGAAGCTCTACCGAAATCACGTTGCTCTTCATTTCGGCCATGTATATCATCCGGAGAGGAGAAGCAGCAGATATTGCCGGGATAAAGGCACGACTTAGAAATGGACGACTAAGAAAGGCACGACTTAGAAAGGGACGACTGAGAAAGGCACGACTTAGAAATGGACGACTAAGAAAGGCACGACTTAGAAAGGTAGTCACCTCTATATGTAAAATGAAATTGATTTACAGGATTTGTAATAGGATTATATATGTCAATCAATATTTTAGAAACACATCGCCACATTTTGCAGTTTAGACTTGATTCTGACGCACCTACAAAATATATTGAAAGGTGGACAGAAATTAAAAGAGAATGTGAAAATACCGATAACGAATCTATTGTTGAACAAATAAAAAACAATTGTAAACTAGTATCCAATAAGGGGTTGCCATACTTAAAAATACATGAAGGAGGACTTGGAGGAAATGATAATATACTCGATAAACAAATACGGTTCAGAATGGAAACATCATTCAAAACTGATAATGATATCGTATTGCGTCCATCAAACACAGAAACCCAAAAATGGAATTATGATGAATTGGATGATATAATTCGTTCATTTACAAAAGTATTAAACAATAAAATGCGAACCGAGTGTGTAAAAGGATGCATTGAAATGAGAAATGAAAATGCGTTTAATGATGATTATTTGGATAGCGACAGCGATTAAGGCTTATTTTTCCAGCAGTTTTCCAAAAATATCCAGGTCTTTACAGAGGTCGTCCATATCGATAGGCTCGTGCCTAGCAATGTACAAATATTCAACAAATATGAATTGTAATTGCTTGAACGCCTTTGAATCAGGGGTTTGAGAAAGTATTCCCAGAATTGGGTAATATGACATAATAAGCCCCCAAACATCGACCAACTGTGTAAATACGCGGTCAACATAGCGTTTGAAGTTTATAAACACGCCGTCAAACACGGTAAAATTGAGCAACACGACCACGAGATATTCAACAATAAACTCGTCCGTTAAAGATTCGACCGTTGATTCAGTCTCCTTAATAACGTGGCCGAATAAGAATCGCACAATTTGGCAAATCATCTCGTAATGTCCGCGACCTTTGCCCGCATTCACATAATCTTTCACAAATGGCGCGAGCACTTCGGCGGTTGGCGTAAAGTCATCGCCGCCATTCTCTTGTATGAACCTGGGATATTTTATAGAAAACTCGTCCGAAAAAAGAATGATGGAGAATGGCGCATTAAATATGAGAGGCCGATTCCTCCACACATTCGGCAGATTATTTGTGAGAAACGGGATTTGGAGTCGAGCCCGCGGGTCGTATTCGGCGGACAGCCCCCAATCGATTAGTCGAAGTGTCGATGTATCCACCAAAATGTTTGTATCTTTCACGTCACCGTGATACACGTTTCTCCGGTTAAGTTCCACGATTCCGTTTCGCAATAATTTTACTAAACCACGATGGACAATGTGCAGCTTAGCAATATCAACGTCTTCGCGCAAAAAATCAGAGACACTGATTCCTCCATGGGGCATATTCAGCGCCACCATTTTTGAATGGTCGATGCCTTTTTTTTCTAAAACGGGACACTCGACGTTCAGCGGGGCGGTGGGGATACATAGCGTGACGTCTAGTACAAAGTATGCGCGATAATCTGGTATGGTTTCTATCCGTGCCTTTATTTTATTCAACTTCTCATATTCTCGGGTGCCGTCCACCTTCGACATCAATTTTGTAACCATATTGGGGGGAGTGTCAGCGTCGCAAGGCAATGCCGGGAAAAACACACATCCAGAGCTGCCGGAAGCGATTCTGGTTCCGCCCCGTTTCATCGCCTTTCGTCTAGAGTATTTGCGACTCTTCCGTCTAGATTTTTTCCGATTCATATATATTACGTCCATCAATTTTAGCCAATCTGAAATTATAGTAAAAAGATATACACACTTTTTACTATATAATAAAAATGGACCCTGTTCAAGAGCCTCTATCTGTTTTTACTGCGATTATCCCCGATGCGGAACCTTCTGCGGTTATTCCAGACACAGTTTCAACACCCAACCCAATTACCAATAACTGCGAGTCATGTGACGAGAAGATTCAATTGGCCGACGCAATTATTTGTAAATTGTGTGACAACATCGATGATGATAGCGATGACGACGAGCCATCGGACAAAAAGGAATCCCAGCATTTGTTTTGTAAGAAATGTACTCGCCGATGTTTTGTGTGTAATGTCCGCGGATGTACCGATTGTATAGAAGTTGTATGTTGTGATTGCGGTGAACGAATGTGCTCGGATTGTAGGAATGGAGATGATTTGTGCGGATGCTATGGTAATTGTTATAGCTGCGGCACCGAGGTAAATCGCGGTTCCGAAGGATGGCCATGTAATGATTGCGACAAATGGTACTGCGATGGATGCCGCCGCGGTGATAATCCGTGCCCAGAATGTGGACCTGGAGAGGACTCCGAAGAAGAAGAAGAGGATGAAGAAGAAGAAACACCTAAATAATTATTTTCTTGACTTTCGCTTTGATGTTTTCTTGCGATGTTTTCGTTGGGCTTTCTTAGAACGCCGGCCTCCATTCTTTGCGGGTAATCTAAATACCATGTTTGCGGTTTCTTCTACTCTGGCATCTTGTTCAGCTTTATGACGTTTCTTTTGATTATCAAGGTATTCTTCTACATATTTAATCTTGCCTTCTAAGTATTCATCTTTAGCAGCAGCATCATCGGCAGCATCATCATCTGCTGCATCATCGGCCGCAGTAGCAGCAGCAGCAAAGTCGTTTCTCAAATTTTGTCCATGTCCATCAAATGTACTAGGTTTTCTAGGTTCATCTAAAATAACAGTTGGAGGCGTATTATATGGTACAATAACAGTTGGTGGTGTAGACACATATGAACGTTTTCGACTTATTTGTGGAGTACTCATCACAATATATAAATATGCAAATATATTTACATGCTCTTATTTATTGACACATAAACTAATATTCATTTATACCAGTATATATATTTGATGATTCTAGTCATCTATTTTGACATATTCCGCAAAGAACTTGAAAAACGATTAACAGAACACAACATTCCATTTCAACTTGTAAAATACGCGGATTTAGAACATTACAACCCCACCGAGCCCATTAAAACAATAATAATTAGCGGGTCTAAACAGAGGATATTACGGACAAACGACTTCCCTCTATTGGAGACATACATGAAACAAGATGTCCATATCATTGGAATCTGTTTTGGATTCCAGTACTTGGCGTTCAAAACGGGCGGCAAAGTTGTTGAAGGACCATTATTTACAGGCCGACGGACTGTAAGGACAATTTGTGAAAGAACCACAACCGGCAAAACCAATACTGAACACCTCTATTTCAACCATCATGACCGAGTCTTGGATTTACCGGATGAATGGACAGTAGTCCAGCGCATTGACAGATTCATCAATATTGCCGCGACTAAAAAATGGATCGGGTTTCAGTTCCATCCGGAGAAAGATGACGCCGCGTTTAGGCATTATGTGTTGCCGTTTTTACACCTCTGCTCATTTTAAATGCTCTGTGGTCAATGCCCGATTGGGCATCTCCCGAGCACCTTTAGGTCGGCATCTTTGAATGAGCTTAGGTACTGTCACTAAGCCCACCTCCTCCCTAAGGGAGGAGGGAAGGCAACGGTCGGCCACCGTAGGTGGCCTTTGCGACTGATAAAAACACCTTTTATATCCAAGAAATCGCATCCCTTCGGGTAGCGATTTCAGGCTATATAATCGGCATTTTACCCTTGCGGGTGCAAAGATTTGAAAGTATAAGTACTATAATGTGATCTCTAATATATACGCATTGATAATGCACAAAAAATGTATATTATCGAAAGTCAAGGCAAAAGACATGCCAGAAGTAAGGAAAGAAGCAAGGAAAGAAGCCAGGACAGAAGCCAAGACAGTGGTTGCGACAAACGATATAGAAACTTGTTGCGAAACCAAGTGTCGTTGTCCCGTATGTTTTGAAGACAAAAAATTACAAAAATTATTACAAGAGACAACAACTAACAAAATAATATCAATCTGTGAGCATTATGTTTGCGAAGAATGTATTGGCAGAATCATAGATAACCGAGAAACATTGAACGGTTCGTGTCCTCTATGTAGGAAACCATTTACCCACTACGGTTGTAATAGTAATATAAAATCCATAGATGATTATGAATCGGACACTTCGCAAAATAATTTTAATGAAAACTTTCCAAAAAATAGCATGATGCGTTCAATGAAAGCTGGCAAACATCGAAGAAAACAACGCAAGACCCGGCGTCAACAACGTAAAAAATAACCTCATAAAAAAATAACATGGTGTTATTTTGTTATGAATCAGAGGCTTTATAGGTTGCCATCATAGATGGCTTTATAGGTTGCCATCATAGATGGCTTTATAGGTTGCCATCATAGATGGCTTTATAGGTTGCCATCATAGATGGCTTTATAGGTTGCCCTCTCTCCAAGAGGGTTTAAATAAACACACTCTCAACACGGCCCATCATTCCATCCTCTCCGAACTCGCGGTAATGGACGTGGCTCTTAATTTCTCGACCACTCGGCACAATATAACTAGTTCCCTTGTTGAAAACCAGTGTCGCTACACCTTGGTCATTGGCAACCACGACACCACTGTTTTCGAATTGGTCGTAGGCGGCTCTAACTAGAGGGACAGCTTTAGCTGCACCTTCGGTAGCGCCATCATTCGGTTCCGCGGCCCAGTAAGCAACCTTGGCCCCCGGCATTACCTTCACATCCACCGTAGTATCTCCCATATTCTTCTTTAAAGGTACAACAGCTCCCGGTAACACGGAATTGCCTAAAAAGGGCAACCACGTATCCCGCTGGAACGCAAGGATAAGAGCACTGACCGCGACAACAACATAAATCACGCGGTCCAATGGCAGGCGCCTCTTGAAAACGCCAGATAAAAAACGGTTCAACATCTCGACCAAGTTGTAGCCGAATGTGTGGAATCCCCAATTGAGCGCACCAATAAGGAC
>Ga0255077_1000500_pt1 | contig 6820 bp, 17 predicted proteins | sample Colum_Law_RepC_8_FD_188559 | JGI IMG/M metagenome (GOLD analysis project Ga0255077, IMG submission 188559) | Freshwater microbial communities from Columbia River, Oregon, United States - Colum_Law_RepC_8h | ecosystem: Environmental > Aquatic > Freshwater > River | place: USA: Oregon | collected...
CCATACAATAACATATAGGACAACTGGTCATGCAAGGATCTCTACGGGTATCATGGCCATACATCTTGTACAGTGTTGGTAGGTCCTACCAGTATAAGGGCATGATCCAGCCGATACTAGCACGTGATCTTTAAATCGACATATAATAGATTTAATTAAGTTCTTCATAAATGTATCTCGTTTACTGGCTCTTTAGACCAATGAATGTATGATCTAATATAGACTACTCCATAGGCAATTGCTGCCAATATAAATCCGTATTGCTTCGTTGTAATAGCATAGATGATCCATAGACACTCATTAAATAACAATAGGAACCAAGCCCATATTGACTTCCGTCCTACAAAGTATATGCCTGTTACACCTATTGCTGCTAACACATATGACCACATCATTTAGCTTCTGCCTCTGCTTCTCTGGCCCATTGAGATTCCCATAGGCCCATTAAAGATGTGTTGCCAATATCATCAAAGTAATAACGCTTGGCGTTACTATTGTATGTCCAACCATACCAAGTATCGCCTTCAGCCCAAGTTAGGTTAGTTGGAGTATCGTCTTCTTCGTGCTGCTTAAGGATGCGTAGCAACTCATCATTCTCATGCACAACCGCTTCAATCGCCTCTCTAAGGCGTTTAGGACGCATAAGGTATCTTTCTACAAACTCAATTAACATTTTCATCTGGATCCTTTTCCCATGTAAGCTTTCCATCTTTATAGACAGGCCAATAGCCTAGTGGACGCCAGTCCATCTTCATAATCTTAGGCTCTCTCATATGTTCATTATATAATATTTAGATGGGAGAGTCAAGGGTTTCATCTATAGCATCATCTATAGTTCTTGCTCCATGTTCAGATGAACAGTTCCCGCAATTCTTACACATAATTATCCTTAAATAAATATAGCCCCACTTTAAATGGGGCCATATCTAATATGTAGTTAAACCTTCTTTGGTCTACCTTTTCTTTGTGGCTTTGGATCTAGCGAAGTTTCTCTTCGTATGCCATGTTTATTTTGGTCTATCTTGATTCCAGATCTTGTTCCTTGTTTAGGATACTTTCTTGGCGTTTCTCGACTTGTGACCGCTCCTGATGGCTCAGAAACTGGTGCTGTTGGTGTGCCTGTTCCGTTTTCACTCATTTATAAATTGTCTTGTCTGCTCAGGTGTTGATGTCATGTTTAATGTTAAACCTGACTCTCCATCTCTTGAAACATCAGTAATAGCAACTGGAACAATTCCAGTTTGGCTACCTAATGATTCGCATCCACATTCAATACACATTATACGCCTCGGTTTGCCCAGGCGTTAGCCCAGTAATCTACTACAGCGTCTGCATTTGATGCTGGTGCTGGTGTTTCTGCCTTTGGCTTTGCTTCTTCTGCAACTACTTTTTCAGCAACTGGTAATCCATCAACCATATCAATATCTTTTTCTGACATGATTACTTACCGTTGTTTCCGAGACCTGCGCCATCTTGTGATGACTTGTCTGCTGCTGCTGGGAATGATCCTGTAGCTGGTGAGTAATCTCCAGATGCATCGATTGAGTTTGTTCCTGCTGGCTTTGTTTCGTTAAATCCTGTTAAGTTAATTCCGTCTGACATTTTGTTTCTCCTATAGGTTATTTATTTAAGCGGGACTAGTATTCCGCTCATAGGTCTATTATAGCATTTAGTTGATTAGGATCGGTATATCTGATGCCAGCAATCGTCACAAATATCTATGATAGGGCCTTCTGGCTTTGAAGTAAGTCTGGTTGCTTTTTTACCGCATCCCGCCACTTCACATAATCCGCTAAACATTATTTAATGCCATTTTTAGCAGGGCCTTGTTTATAGGGGCCTAGGTCAGCCTTAATTGACCCATCTTTTCTAATTCTAACTATTCTGCCATCTTTAATAATTGTTTTATTAAAAGGGTGTTTTGTTTTGCCTTTTTTATCAGCCATTACCTTTTTCTATTATCCTTACTATATATCTTATAACTTCATGCGGTCTCCACTCTGGAGGCAATTCTAGGCCACGTATCTCATTGGATATTTGACGTCTAATTCTTTCATCTTGGTACTCTTCTATGCTCATTAAATTAAGTTTTCTTTAATTTTTTTAAGCAATATATCTCTAGTTCTGCTTTTATGAAATATAGAATAAGAATCAACTAAAGGCATTTTGTATCCAAACATGTGCTTTGCGTTAATACACTTTCTTGAATAAGTGTCAATTTCTTTTGTTAATTCAAATCTTTTAAGAATTACTTTACGATCAGTTAAAAAATTTACATAAAAGATAGGCTCATCTTTTTTAAAATGTAGCTCACCTTTATTGCCATAAAGCTGTATTTCTACGTTTAAAGTTCTAAACCATTTTCCTATATCAAACTGACCACTTGTCAAAAATCCATATTTCATATACTCGACTTGCTGTAAATATGGACTAGTTAGCATAACTTCTAATGGCTCTTCAGAAAACATGTGCAGTCTATATGAAAATTCAATGCTTGGCCCGACAGTCATAGTTTGGTTTCTTGGTGGATAACATGCAACAAAAGATTCTGATAGCGGTGTAATTTCTATTTGATTTACATCTGTGGACTCTGCTTTATAAGAATAGCTTGAATCAAAAGGCCAAGGCCAGGAATACATATTCTTGCTTAAATTTTTAAATGCTGGACACTTTATAAAAGAATCGTCTTCTTTAGTTTCGGCCTTAATATCAAATTCTGACCAATACTTAAATACACTAGTAGGTTCATGATACATCATGTTCCAGTTACCTACTAATCCATCATCTTCTGGTATTGAATTTGGTGCCCAATATACTATGATGGGTTCTTTGTTATCTTTTTTCATGTACTTCTTTCTGTTAATAAAGGGGGGCAAGATTTAATCCCGCCCCCCTTTTTAAGCATTTACTTCTTTAGTGCAACCTTTAGCTTAGGGAACTTCTTGTTCCACTTAGTTGCAAGTGCATTGTATTCCGCCTTGTACTTTGCTGCTGCTGTTGCTGCTGCTAGATCAGAGGCTACCTTAGCGGTAACTGTTGCTGAATCTGATACTGCCTTTGCGTCTGCAAGTGCTTTATCTGCTGCAACCTTATCTGCTGCACGTCCAGCACGTTCTGCTGCTAGTGCTGCATTAGCTGTTGCAAGTTCTGCATTCTTTGCTGCAAGTTCTGCTGCAATATCACGAACTACAATTGTAGCGCTTACAGAACCGACTGGTGCTGCTAGGCCTGTTACGGCTGTTGCTACTGTTGCATAGGCAACTACTGTGATTGAACCAGTTGCAGGGACTGTTACTGTCTGCTCTTTTGTTCCAAGTGTTGCTGTTGCTGTGTCTGTTGTTAGCGCTGTTGCCAGTGCTGCTCCAGAGCTTGAAACCAAAGTATTAATTGTGGCCCCACCCTTTAGATTACCAAACACGTCGTATCCTGATACCTTAAGTACCTGTGATGTACCTGCTGCTGCTGAGGCAGGAGCGGTTAGTGTAATTGAGTTCAAAGCACCTGCGGTACCTTGTACATAATAAACTGTTGTAGTTCCAGCACGAGTAATCGATACTGATCCTACTGCTGTACTTTTAGTATATACATAAAAGTCTGCTGATGTTCCAGTTCCTGTTGCAATTGATAGCGTTGAGGATCCAGATGATGCTGTTACTGCTGCACCAGTTGCTGCAAGCGCAGGAACAAGTGTTGCATTTACTGCAACTGCTGTTACTACTGTTCCAGTGTCTACGCCTGTTACGGCAATCTTCAATGCATCTGCTGCATCTACACTGTTATCTGCTGGTACTGGTAGTGATACAGGAGTTGTTACTACTGTTCCACCCGTTGCTGCAGTTCCCGCCACCGTTAGGGTGACAGTTCCAGCGTTAGCGTTAGCTGCTGGCGATACAAGCATTGTGCTAGTCAGGGCTGCAGCGATGATTAGCGATACTTTCTTAAATGAGTTCATTTAATTTATTCTCCTTATTTCTTCTGCTTCTTATATGAAACAGAAAGTTAGTGTAATTCATGTACTTTGACATGAAACGAACAGGGATCTCCGCCTTCTTCCCACTCTTGCATTTCTTCATCTGACATTGGTGGACCGTCATGTGTTTCGCAAAACACATCCGATATCCAACCTCGATCATAACCATTCTTAAGCCAGATTTCAAACTCTAAATGATTTGCATCTTCTGAATCAAATTCTAAATCCATTCAGACAACTCCTTTAGCAGAATATGCTTTGGCATTGCCCCATTGATTATCCTAACTGGTTGACCAGACTTAAATAATACCATAGTTGGTATTGATTGTACAGAGTATTCTAAGGGTTTTTCAGGATTCTCATCAATATTTAACTTACCGACCAGTAGGCCAGTGTCATTTGAGATCTCGTCAAGTATCGGTGAAAGCTTTTTGCAAGGCCCACACCATTCAGCCCAGAAATCAATCAGGACTAAATCATTTATCGATACTACTTCATTAAACGACTCATCAGTTACTATCAACTTACTTATCCTTTAATGCTTCTGCTGCCGAGTTAAATCTATTCATAAACTCTTGAATAACCCAGTATGTAGTTTGTGTCGCATTCTCTCTCAGTGCCTTTGAGGTTTCTTCTGTTTGCTGTTCTTCTGTAGCAGCGTTATACCATTTCTGATATAGTTCGTTTGCTAGATCAGCAACAATTCCTTCTAGTACTGTTATCTGTTCCTCAGCCATTTAAAGCCGCCTGTAGATCAATAAGGTTTCCGTTTAGCACCTTTGAGCTGTTTGTCTTAATAGATGTTTTTAAAATTAAACTATAAACATCGCTGTTAGAAAGTAAAGGCTTAAAGGACTTAACTGTTGCCCATGAAGTTGCACCTACCATAACCGAAGCTGATGTTCCTGCAAAATTACTTTTCTTACCGTTTAGACCCTGTAAAGATGTTGTTCCACGAGCATAGAAATCTAACACTGCTGGATCATAATTTGAGTAAAAAGCAATAGCATTTGATGGCAAAGTTGCACCCATTGTAATTGCTGACGGGATACATCCTGGCCAGTTTACTCTTTTGTAGTCGCTGTTATTACCTGCTGGGAAAAATACTGCAACGCCCAGTGAGTTTAAAGAGTTTATCTTTTCAACAGTTGTCGGCGTTTTTGGACAATAATCAGTTCCAACGGGGCCAACACTATGTGAACCTTGTGCCATTGCTACAGACTGAATATTAAACTTAGACTGATTGCTTGCAACCCACTGTAGTGCATTGTAAACTGTTGCTTCGTTTGTAAACTCTCTTGAGCCGTTGGGACGTTGACCAATAATTCGAATAAATACAATGTTTACATTTGGGTTAGTTTGAATTGCTTGATCCGCCATTAAAGTTCCGTGATCAAATCCACCAAGTGCTAGCCTATCTACTGGTAATGTTGCAGCCCCAGGACCCTCCATTGAGTTAAGACCGTTAGGACACTTAGGTGTTGAACCATAGAATGATTCAATTAAACAAACTTCATAAACAACACGATCTTTAAATTTTTGCTGTGACATATCAATCGCAGAATCTAGGATTGCTATTGTAGGTGTTGGCAAAGAGGTGTTCTTAAGATTGCTCTTAGGAGCAGCAGTTGCCGTGATTGGTGCAGTAAGCATTAAGGCCACTAGAGCCATAGTTATTTTTTTATTCATAGTACCCATTCTACTAAATACTGACAGATTGTCAATAGGTTATTCTTTGTCTAAATTATCTAATTTAGCCTTATACCATTTACCAGCGTCAAGATCTGTTGGTGGCTTCATCCCTTGAGATTCTAATAGATTAGTTAAGCTTTGTGAATACAACTCAACCATCATTTCAAGTCTTACCATATGCATTTCAAGTAATCTTAATCTTTCTGACTTTCTCATTCCATTGCCTCTCTGTCTACAGGGGTAGGCGCTGTTGCAACGCTACCACAACTAACACATTCCATATCTAGGAAGTATGTAGCAATTTCAAAATCTTCAAAAATAACCTTAAGGTTCCATATTTGCGATCCGCATGGGCATAGATGGGTTGGGGTGCCTCTTATATCCATAGATTTTTCGTAACTTTCAGGACGAAGATTTAAGATGTCGTCGGTATGACTTCCTTCTCGCTCAACATCTTCTTTGTCTACTAAAAATATTTCATAGGTTTGCAGAAACAGTTGAATCTTATCTTTAATCCTTGCATATACAAAGTATGAGAGTAACAGGGACAAAATTAATATGATCCATTTCATATTACTATTATACCTTAAACTTGGATGTATGTATAGGGGGCAGCTACGCTCATATTAAACTCAGTTGCTGCTTCTAATGCTGCTTTTAGTCTAAGTCTAGGGTTTCTTTGCTTCTTTGTTGCATGCAAGGCTCCAAGCGCTATCATTCCACCACTGCCTTCCGCCATATAATTCACAACATTCTCTCCAACATGAAAGTCTTCATCTATGGTAAAGAGTCTTCCGCAAACCCCAACTATAAAAATACCGCCAGTGTCTTCTTCAGAAGAAGATCCAATACTTCCGTATCCACCATCTTTAAATGCAACTTTAACAGAATCAATAAACTTAGTTCTCATAAACTTATCTAATCCAGAATTAGTTTTTGTCGGAGTATATTTTGGTGGAGTCCATGAGTATTGAAGAATCTGACCCATTCTAAAAGAATCAGTAAATGCAATGCCATACTGCCCAACTTTAAAAACTTTAGGCTCTTTTCTTGACAGGATCCAGCCAGTTTTCTCATCTGATGCGGCATGATCGGAACCCATGTATACGGTTCCGTTTTGGGCAATAGCAACAATACAGGTCATACTATCAGTATACT
>Ga0255077_1000556_pt1 | contig 6510 bp, 7 predicted proteins | sample Colum_Law_RepC_8_FD_188559 | JGI IMG/M metagenome (GOLD analysis project Ga0255077, IMG submission 188559) | Freshwater microbial communities from Columbia River, Oregon, United States - Colum_Law_RepC_8h | ecosystem: Environmental > Aquatic > Freshwater > River | place: USA: Oregon | collected...
GTTGGCATCGGCTGCACTTATCCTTCGGGTGTGGTCGGTGTCAACGATTCTGTATATACAAGGTCAAGTGTAAGAAAAGTGCTTATATATAGAAGGATGTGATTAAATGTCAAATATTCAACCAGTTGGTTATGCTCTCGTTCAAGGGAGTCAAGTATTAGCAGGCACAGAACCAGTTGTTGGTGCTCATGGTGTCAAGGACCTTACGGTTCGTTCGGTGTATACGCCTGAAGGTACGATGCTCGCACCCGAAAGTGGAGTCCCGTATGTAGAAGCAGCCAAGTTGTGTGCTTGGGATGACTACACCTGCAAAGCAAATCCAGCAAAAGGGACACCTCTTTGCTTCGGTCACTTGCAATCTTTTATAAAAGGTAATGACGGAATGATTAAGGGCGAAGAAGCCCTACGCCTAATCCAGTACAAGGCTCAATTTCAAGAGATTGAAAAGAAGCGTTTAGAGGATAAGGCTAAAGAAAAAGAAGAACACTGGGCTAAACACAGTCCAAAGGACGAGGTAACCGATGGCGCTTAATATCACTCAGATTAGAACTCTAGTAGAGAACATCACCGACCTTAGTATTGGGGCTGGTGCTTCTGATGATATTACCCAAGACCTTGTAGACACATTTATTAAAGAAGCGTATCAACGCATAGTGTCTCTGTACACTAAATGGCCATGGTTTGAAACAACCTATTCATTGGATACAGTAGCCAGCCAACGACGTTACTCTACAGGATTTACACAAGTCCATACGACTGCTACTGGCACTAACGTAGGTAATGATTTTAATGACATCCGCCAACTCATTTCTGTAACTAACGAAACATCAGGCGGCAACCAACTTATCTATGTTGATGAATTCCTTGCTCAACGATATTGGAACGGAACATCTGACCAGCCAGCATTCCCTACCTATTTCTCTATTTGGGCTGGTGGTTTAAATATTTACCCTAAGCCAAACGGTGTTTATGAATTTAATATTCGTGGTTTCCGTCAGCCTAGTTATGCATGGCTAACAGACCCAGGTTTGACCGTTGACCTTAACGACGAGTTTTCTATTATGATTATCAACTTTGTTACAGCGCGTTGCTTCCAATTCCAGGAAGACCCTGAGATGGCTGCTGTCTACATGAATCACTTTGACCAAGGAATCACCCTTGCTCGTACAAACATCACTGCACCTAACTCCAACCAAGACCTGGTTCTTTCTGGTGGTCTACAACTCAGCCCTTATTACAATGCTGCATTCCCATTACGAGATGGCAACTTAATATTCTGGAATAACTAACTATGGCTCGTAATATCGTCTTCAAACTAAAGAACGACTTTACTGGTGGACTTAACTTTCGTGCTGACCAATTCCAGTTGGCAGAAAACGAATCTCCTTTCTTAATCAATATGGAGATTGACCCTCGTGGTGGTCTGTTTACTAGAGCAGGAATACATTTCAAGAACACAACGCCTATTGCTGTTTCTCAGGCTACTTGGAATCCGAAGAGCACTTTCTTTTATGACGCAAGCAACAGATACATTATGATGTCAACTGGCTTTCTTGTGACCTCTGGAGAAGTGTGGTATTCCACTGGTGCCAACTTTACGCGATTGCCTTTGCCTGCTGCTGCTTTACTAAACGTTTCTAATCCAAACGGTGCAGCATTTACTCAATGGGAACAGAACTTATATATTGCTGCTGGCAGCGGTAATGCAAACATCTACAAGTGGATTGCTCCTGCTGCTAACGCAACATCGTTACTTGCTTCTGGTCCTACTTGGCAGCCTTACGCTGCTCCTACTGGTGGTTACGCTCCTAGAGCAAACATCATCAAGGCTCATGCAAACAAGATGTTCGTAGCAAACACTATTGAAAACTCTGTTTCCTATCCAAACCGTTTACGTTGGTCACATGAAGGTCGCCCTGAAGACTGGGAACAGGATGACTACATTGATATCGCTGCTGGTGGAGAAGGTATTCGTGCTTTAGCAATTGTAGACGGACAACTATTAATATTTAAACCCAATGCCATCTTCTTGTTGATGGGTTATGACGTAGACAACTTCCAATTAGTTGAGATTTCTACAACTACAGGCGTGGAATATCCTCAGCATGTTGTTGAAGGAGATGGTGGCGCTTACCTGTTTGACTTTCCTAAGGGTTTGTTCTTCTATAACCGAAGTGGTTTACAAGATATATTCCTACGATTAAGCCCACTTATTGTTAATAATGAAATTAACTCAGGAGCCTTAGACCAACTCTCACTGTCTTATATTAACGGCAGACTTTGGATGGCAGCACCATACAACCCTATTCCTAACGGACCTCTTGTTTCTTATCCTGCTGTTAACTTTATCTTTGACCAAAGCATTGGACAATTTGGTGCGTACACGATGTTCCAAACTTCTGATGGTTATGGTGTTATTACTGGGTGCGACTATAGGGATTCATCAGATAGTGCATGGCATATCATGATGCGTCCAGATGTGAAGTTTGCTGCCTATGCAGATGACTTTGACAACCTAGAAGATGACCAATACGACGGAGCAGCAATTACCGAAAATCTATTTCAGACAACTTATGCTACTAGTTGGTTTTATGACGACAGGTATGTCCAAGACAAGACATTCGTTGGACCCAACTATGTTATGAAAGAAGTTGAATTAGACACAACGGTTGGCGTACAAATCTATTACGACTTTGACTCTTCTACTGCTGTACGAAGCCAAACAATTCAGTTATCTGCTAACACCGTTGGTGCTGTCTATGGTCCAACAGCCTTATACGATACCGCTGTTTACGGTTTCTCTGATATTGGTCCAAGTTTGGTTCAAGGACAGAGGTTCGGCAGATGTAAAGCAATTCAACTTGAATTTACGGGTCCTACTGTTGGTTCCCCTTCGGGTAGAAGGTGGGGGGTTAACTCTCTCGCATACAAATTCAAACGACGAAACATTAAAGGATAAACATGACTTATTCAGTTCAATCTCCCCCTTTTGTAACAGGTACCTCTATTGTTGCTGCCGACCATAACGCTAACTGGACTGGTGTTGAAACCTATATCAACGCTATTATTACTGGTGCTAATATGGAGGCAAACTCCATTGGTACTACGCAACTTGCACCAACTTCGGTTACTACAGCAAAGATTGCTACAGGTGCAGTAACAGATAACGAAATCAACGCTGCTGCTGCTATCGCACTATCCAAGTTGGCTACTGGTGCACTACCTGCAGGAATTACTATTACCTCAGCAAACATTACTAACGACACTATCGTTGATGCAGACATTAACTCGGCTGCTGCTATTGCATTATCCAAGTTGGCTACAGGTGCTTTGCCTACAGCGATTACGGTTGCTTCCGCAAACATTGTTAATGGTACAATTGTTAACGAAGACATTAACGCTTCTGCTGCGATTGCTGCATCAAAACTTCTTGGTGTTCAGTTGTCTCAATCAGGCAATAATAACAAGACAACTTTTAGCACTTCTAGTCCTAGTGGTACTTCCACTGATGGCGATATTTGGTTTGTTTACGTATGAGTGTATATATCAAGGTTTCTGGCGCGTGGAATGAGATTACGGGTACTGAACGTCCCTATGTCAAAGTTTCTGGAGCGTGGAAAGGTGTTTCACAGATTCATGCCAAGGTAGGTGGTGTATGGAAGCAAGTGTACGAGTATGACAATACTGGACCGACTGTTCCTACTCCTACTGTTGTAGCAACCAATGGTACTACTGACACTGTTTCTTGGGGCGCTATTACAGACTCTCAATCAGGTGTTGCATCGGCAACGGTTTATCAACTCTATTATGGTTCAACAAGTGGATTTGTTTCAGGGACATCGCAGGCTCTTGCTTCGTTTGGTGCAAGTAGTACAACTTTTGCTATCCCTACAAATAGGCGCAATACACCATCAGGTGAGGTTTGGAGCGTTACTTACTTTATTATTGCTACTGATAACGCTGGAAACTCAACACAGGGCGGCTCAGCAACTGGTCACTACACCAAGCCTTACGGAACATACACTTACATCAACGCTGCAGCAGACTCTCGTAACCTCGCGGATACAGCATGGCTTGGCACGACAACAGAAGGAATTGTAGGTTACTCTACAACATCACGTCTGTATGGTGGTTGGTTCTACGGTACGGACACTTTCCAAGATGACAACTTTGCTCAATGGGAACCAGACTCTGGAACTCTTTATGTAAAGCGCGCAAGTGCTGCACAAACAAACAGAGGAAACTCTGGAACATTCTACCTACAGGGTCACTCATCGGGAACCAAGACTGGTGCATTGACATTCGTTGGAAGTCAAATAAGCGTAGCACTATCAGGTAACGACGCCGATGCTTATGTCACACTAAACGCTGGAATGCTTACAAACATTAAGGGCGGAAGTCTTCAAGGTTTTGCCATGGTTAATCACAGTGCACAACCTGGCTTCTTACGAGGTATGAGCGACTTCTCAGGATTAGTCACCCTGGTCTATAACTAAAGGAACATTATGGTATACGACCCAACAGCATTTGAACGCAGACGAAGAGCCAACCAAGGCGGCTTTGCTGCAGAATCATCAGTCAACGAATATGCACGCTTCTTAGCGCAAACAAGAGGTACTCGTGCTCAACAAGACTTTGAACGACAAGTAACTGAACAGATTCCACAGTTTGGTCGTTCTTACGGTAAACGTGGTTTGTACGGTCAAGGAATCAAGTCAGGTATTTTTAATAAAGCATTAGGAGCATTTGGTGCTCAAGCCGCAAGACAAAGGGCAAATCTAAGTGAAGACATCGCTGGCGAACAACGGCAGTACCAACTCAAGGGTGAAAACCTATTGAGTGCTTATGACCGCACAGATAAAGATATATCCGAAGAAGAATTAATAGCACAGACTGCTGACAGTCTACTGAATTTAGGGAGTTAATCATGGCACTAGATAGAGGATTCACGCAATACGGAGCAAAGAACATTGTAGGTAGACAACCAGTACGTCCAGTTCGTGGACCTGGTGGTGCTCGTCCTATGGGTGGGAATGGAACACCGCCTACCACTACTACGCCTCCTACAACTACACCACCTACTGTGCCTACTGTACCTTCTGGTACTAGTAACGTTGCAGCAGGATGGTTGAAAGCAGCAACAGCAGGACAGGCACCGCGAGTTATCCCTACATCAGAAGTAGAAGACCTTGAAGCAGCAGTAGACGCGGCAGCCGATGGTAGTTTTATTCCAACAGTTACGGAATATTCAGGTGGTGGTGGTGGTGGTGAAACTACAGCACAACGACTCGCTCGCGAAGCAGCAGAACGAGGCGCTCAAAGTTCAGCAGGATATTTGGAACAACTCTTAGCAGGAGCAGGAGCACAGTACGCTCCTTTGCTTGCGCAGATTGCTGGAAACAGAACTGCACTTGAAGGTGGAGTTAATACCAACTACGACACAGCCTTAGCAGCGTTGTTAGCCAGAGTAGGCACAGCAAAAACAGAAACAACCACTAACTATGATGCTCTAAGAGATAGGTTGACAGCCGCTGCTCCACGAGCATACGCAAACCTTCCTGCTGCTCAAGCACCAACGTTGTCACAGGACGCCGTATCTGCTTATGCACAGGCTATTGGTGCACCAACTCAGGCTATTGGCGAGGCTGCAGTACAAGCAGCAGCACCATACGCTGGAACAGCAGATGCCTACAACCGTCTAATTGAAAACTTGAAAGCAAATGAAGCAGCAGGTCAAGCATCACGTCTTGCAGGAGTTGAAATGGGGAGAACCTCAACGGGTTCTAGAATTGGTGCCCAGCAACTTTCTTCAACCAATGCTTTAGATGTTCAAAAGAATGCAGCACTTGCACAAATCTTACAATCAATCCAAGGACAGGAATTGGCTGCTTCTCAACAGCAACTTGCGTACGAACAAAGTTTGCGTCAGGCTTTGGCAGGCATTTATGGCACTGGTTACGTTACTGCACCACCGCGCAATGCTACTGGTGGAATAGATTTCTCTGGAGTTGACTTTGATGCACTGGGTCGTTTGATGAGAGGTAAGTAATCATGGCTGATGATTTGACATATGCAGACTTAAAACCAATTGATGATAAGTCTTATCAAAATTTATATACCGTTGTATCTCGTCGTAATCAAACCTACGGATTAGGTGACGTTACTTATCAAGTATTTGAACAACCAGAACTTGATGTAGCAAACTACTATAGGGAAAACCCTCCTCTAGATTTAAGTACAGACGAAGGTAGATATTCTTTTTATGAAAAAGAAGCACCAAACTTTGCTAAATATAGTTTGTTACCAAAAGATACAACATTTGAAGGTGCGGTTGCTGACGCAGCAATGAACTTTGCAGGAGATTATAAGGGATTTTACGAGGCAGTAAATGGGGTAATTACCTCTGGTAAATATGGAGAATTAAATCCTGATAGCGCAGCAACATATCGCGGTTTTGCTACAAACGTATTTGATGAGTTTGAAGCAGCCAGAAACAAAGAAACAACTTAT
>Ga0255077_1000573_pt1 | contig 6448 bp, 6 predicted proteins | sample Colum_Law_RepC_8_FD_188559 | JGI IMG/M metagenome (GOLD analysis project Ga0255077, IMG submission 188559) | Freshwater microbial communities from Columbia River, Oregon, United States - Colum_Law_RepC_8h | ecosystem: Environmental > Aquatic > Freshwater > River | place: USA: Oregon | collected...
GGGTCATCCTTGGGGGTGGCGCCGCGGAAGCCCCCGTCTTCACTCCGCTCCTCGACGCCCAGCTCTCGCAATGGGAAAAATGGCTCGGCGTGCCCCCTCGCGCCTACGAGGTGCCGGGCTACGTCCGCGGCGCCACCCCCAAGGATGACCCGGTCCTGGGGCTCAACCGCGACCCCCTCGACGTGTTTACCCTTAAGGTCATCGACGGCGAACCGGTGCTGAACATCACGGGCCAGGTCTTCGGCGGCCTGACCACCCTGAAGTCCTTCGAGAATTTCCACCTCCGCACGCAGCACCGTTGGGGCACGCGCAAGTGGGAGCCGCGCCTCAACGCGGTCCGCGACAACGGCATCCTCTTCCACTGCATCGGTGAGCACGGCGCCGGCGGGAAGAACTGGATGCGCAGCCAGGAATGCCAGGTGCAGGAAGGCGACATCGGCGACTGGTGGCCGATCGCCGGCGCGATGGTCGACGCCGCCGTCAAGGACGAGGACGGCAAGGTCGTCCGCTATGTCCCCGGCGCCCCGCTCCGCGCGATGCGCTCGCGGATCTGGCACGGGACCGACTACCCCGAAAAGCCCTCCGGCGAGTGGAACACCGTCGAGGTCTACGCCTTCGCCGGCGACGCCGTCTTCCGGCTGAATGGCCGCACCGTGAACGTCATCCGCAACTCCCGCTACCGCGAGAAAGGCTCCGAACAGGAAATCCCGCTGCGCGCCGGCAAGCTGCAGATCCAGTCGGAGGCCGCGGAGTGCCAGTACCGCCGGCTCGAGATCCGTCCGTTGGGCGCCTGGCCACAGGACGTCCTCGCCGACGTGCCGGCCGCAAAGTGACCGCATGTTGTCCGTCCGCGAGCTGACCAAGACTTTCGGGGGCCTGCCGGCCCTGCAGGAAGTCTCGGTGGAGTTCCGGCCGGGCGAGGTGCACGCCCTCATGGGCGAGAACGGCGCGGGTAAATCCACGCTGATGAAGATCCTCGCCGGCCTGCAGCCGGCCGACGGCGGCGCGATCGCCCTGCGCGGCAAGACGGTGCGCTTCGCCTCCCCGCAGGACGCGCTCGCGCACGGTATCGCGATGGTCCACCAGGAGCTCATGCCGGTCCCCGACCTCGACGTCGCGGAGAACCTGCTGCTCGGCCTGGAGCCCGTCAACGCGCTCGGCTGGGTCGACCGCGCCGAACTGCACCGGGAGGCCGCCGAGTGGCTCCGGAAGCTCGATTGCGTCCTCGACACCCGCCAACCCATGCGCCGGCTCTCCGTCGCCCAAGGCCAGGTCGTCGAGATCGCCAAAGCCTTGGCCCGCCAGACGGATGTGCTCCTGCTGGACGAGCCCACGGCCGCGCTGTCCGACCACGAGGTCACCGCCTTGTTCAAGGCGATCGACGTGCTGCGTCGCCGCGGCGTCGCCATCGTCTACACGACGCACAAGATGGACGAGGTCTTCCGGCTGGCCGACCGCGTGACGGTCCTGCGGGATGGTCGCCTTGTCCGCACGGCCGCCGCGGCGGAGCTCACGCCGGACGCCCTCATCACGCACATGGTGGGTCGCGAGCTCGCCCAGGTGTTCCCGCCCGTCGTCGGCGTCCCGGGCGAGGTCGTGCTGGAGGTCGCCGGACTCACCCGCGAGCCGGCCTACCGGAACATCTCCTTCTCGCTGCGCCGCGGCGAAGTGCTCGGTCTCGCGGGCCTGATGGGCGCAGGTCGCACGGAGATCGCCGAAGCCCTCTTCGGACTGCGTCCCGCCCACGCGGGCGAGATCCGCCTGCACGGACGGCCGGTCCGCCTGACCTCCCCGGCCGACGCCTTGGCCGCGGGCATCGGCATGGTCACCGAGGACCGCAAGGGGCTCGGCATCCTTCCGGCCATGTCGGTCCGCTCCAACCTGACGCTTTCCGCGCTCGACCGTTTCGGCGGGCTCGCCGGCCTCGACGCCGCGGACGAGGCGCGGACGGCCGATGAGCAGATCCGCGCCTTCGCGATCAAGACCAGCGGCCGCGAGCAGCCGATCGGGCAGCTCAGCGGCGGCAACCAGCAGAAGGTCCTGCTGGCCCGCACCCTCCTCACCGGTCCCGACCTCGTCATCCTCGACGAGCCGACCCGCGGCATCGACATCGGCGCGAAGGCCGAGATCTACGCGCTGATCGGCCGGCTCGCCGCCGACGGCAAGGCCGTGCTCCTGATTTCCTCGGAACTGCCCGAGGTCCTTTCCCTCACCCACCGTCTCCTGGTGCTCCGCGAGGGCGAACTCACCGCCGAGCTCGACCCGCGCCGCGCCACCCAGGAGGAGATCCTCCGCCACGCCATTCCCCGATGACCTCCAACCTGCGTTCCCGCTTCGACCGCGAACTCGTCCACCGCTTCGGCATCGTCGCGGTGCTGCTGCTCATCTCCGTCGCGCTCGCCGCCACGACCGACAGCTTCGCCACGGCCTCGAACCTCACCAACGTCGCCCGCCAGGTCTCATCAACGGCATCCTCGCGGTCGGCGTGACCTTCGTGCTCCTGACCGGCGGCGTGGACCTTTCCCTCGGCTCGGTGGTCGCCCTCAGCGGGGTGGTCTGCGCCCTCAACGCGCAACCGGGCGAACACTCCCTCTGGGTCCCGATCGGGCTCGGGGTGCTCACCGGCGGGGCCTGCGGGCTGGTCAATGGCCTGCTGGTCACGCGCGGCGGCATCGCCCCCTTCATCGTCACCTTGGGCATGATGACCATCGCGCGCGGCCTGGCCCTCATCCTCAGCGGCGGCAAGCCCGTGGCGAACATGTCCCCCGCGCTGACCGACCTCGCCGGCGACCTCGGCCCCGTGCCCATCCCGCTGCTCTGCTTCGCCCTCGTGACCGCGGCCGCGGGGCTCTTCCTCGCCCGCTACCGACTGGGTCGCCATCTCTACGCCGTCGGCGGCAACGAACAGGCCGCCCGCGCCGCGGGGATCTCCGTGCCGCGCATCAAGCTCTTCGCCTACGGCCTTTGCGGCCTGTTGACCGGCCTCGCCGGCGTCGTCCTGGCGGCCCGCATCACCACCGGCCAGCCGAACGCGGGCCAGGCCTACGAACTCGACGCAATCGCGGCCGTGGTCATCGGCGGCACGAGCCTGTCCGGCGGGGTCGGCGGCGTCGTGGGGACGCTCCTCGGGGTCCTGCTCATCGGCATCATCAACAACGGCTTGGATCTCCTCAGCGTCTCCTCCTACTACCAGGCCGTGATCAAGGGCGTCATCATCGTCGGTGCGGTTTGGCTCGACCGACGTCAGGCCCGTTCGTAAGAACCCGGCATGCGCCCCACCCCACGCATCGCCCTCGGCACCCTCGGTCTGCTCGTCGCCCTCGTCTCCGGCTGCAAGAAGGCCGAACCCCGCAAACCCGGCGAATGGCTCGTCGGCTATTCCTCCCGCGACCAGTCCGCCGAGTACACCGCCCGGCTCGGCGACGCCGTCCAGGCCCGCGCGAAGGAACGGGGCGTGAAGCTGGTGTTCGTCGATGCCCAGGCCGACGCCCAGAAGCAGATCAGCCAGTCCGAGAACTTCATCGCGCAGAAGGTCGACGTCATCATCCTCAACCCGTGCGAGGTCGAGGCCAGCTCGCCCGCCGTCGAGCGTGCCCGCGCGGCCAAGATCCCCGTGGTCAACGTCAACTCCCTGACCAAGGCGGCCCCCGATTGCTACGTCGGCTCGGACGACGAACAGGCCGGCATCCTCGCGATGGAAGCCATCGCCAAGAAGCTCGGCGGCCAAGGCAACGTGCTGATGATCCATGGCATCATGGGCCAGTCGGCCCAGCTGCACCGCGACGCCGGGGCCCGCAAGGTGCTCGCCCAATACCCCGGCCTCAAGCTGCTGGACCACCAGACGGCCTCGTGGGACCGCGCCAAGGCCCTCGCCCTCACCGAGAACTGGATCCAGGCGCACAAGGGGAAGTTCCATGCCATCTTCGCCCATAACGACGAGATGGCGATGGGCGCCCTCCTCGCCCTCGAGCGCGCCGGCCTCAAGCAGGACGTGTACGTCATCGGCGTGGACGCCATCGCCCAGGCCCTCGACGCCGTGAAGGCGGGCCGCCTGGACGCGACGGTCTTCCAGGACGCGGTCGGCCAAGGCCGCGGCGCGATCGATACGGCCATCCTGCTGGCCTCCAAGCAGCCCTTCGAGAAGGAAGTCATGATTCCCTTCCAGGTCGTGACCCGCGAGAACGTCGACACCTTCCTCAAGAAATAACTTCCCATGAAAACCCTACTTTCCCTCCTCACGTTCGGCCTGTTCGCCTCCACGGCGGTCGCCGCCGAGCCCGACACCCGTCTCTTCGAGATGCGCGTCTACTACGCCGCCGACGGCAAGCTCGACGCGCTCAACGCCCGTTTCCGCGACCATACCCTGAAGCTCTTCGCCAAGCACGGCATGACGAGCCTCGGCTACTTCGTCCCGGTGAAGAACACCGAGAACAAGCTCGTCTACTTCCTCGCCTACACCGATCGCGCCGCCCGCGAAGCGGCCTGGAAGGCTTTCCAGGCCGACCCGGATTGGAAGGCCGCCCAGAAGGCCTCCGAAGCCAACGGCAAGCTCATCACCAAGGTGGAAGCCGCCTTCTTGACCGCGACCGACTACTCCGCGCTCGCGGCCCCCAAGGCCTACGGCCAGGGCGTCTTCGAGCTGCGCACCTACACCACCGAAGCCGGTCGCCTCGACAACCTGAACGCCCGCTTCCGCGAGCACACCCTCAAGCTCTTCGAGAAGCATGGCATGACGAACGTCACCTACTGGAACCTCGCCGCCGACCAGAAGGGCGCCAAGTCCCCGCTCGTGGCCGGCAATACGCTGATCTACCTCCTCACCCACAAGTCGGCCGACGCCGCCAAGGCCAGCTTCGACGCCTTCCGCGCCGACCCCGCCTGGATCGCCGCCAAGGAAGCCTCCGAGAAGAAGGCCGGCGGTTCGCTGACCATCAAGGATGGGGTGAAGTCCGAGTTCCTGGCGCCGACCGACTACTCGCCGGTCAAGTAAGCGAGCCGACCAGCCAAAGATGAAGCCCCTCGCAAGAGGGGCTTCTTGTTGGCCGACCGTCCAGCCCTCACCGGGCCAAGCCCATCAGGCCTTGCCGGGGATCGGCGGGACTTCGGCGGGCAGCTTGACGGTACCCTTCTCGAAATCGAGCGGACTGACGCTGGCGGTCAGGTTGAAGTAGGGCGACTTCTCGTGCTTGAGCAGGTCGTCGAACTTCACCAGGTCGCCGGTGTAGGCGGAGATGCGACCCATGATCACGGCGAGGTTGGTCTCGGCGATCTGGCGGGCGTCGTTCAGCGGCTTGCCGTTGTAGGCGCCGCGGATGAGGTCCACGTGCTCCTGCACCATGGAGTCATCGGTATCGAGCTTGATGACCGGGGTCTCGTACTTCTTCTTGGCGAAGACCTTGCCGGCGCCGTAGCAGGAGCCTTCGGCCCCGGTGAAGAACTCACCCACGCGGCCGGCCGTGCCGGTGATCTGGCGGCACTGGCTGTGGATGCGCACGCCATCGCCGAAATCGTAGTCGACGCTGAAGAAGTCGAACATGTTGCCGGTCTCGCGCCGGGCGCGACCGCCGAAACCGAGGGCGCTCACCGGCGGACGGCCGAGGAACCAGATCGCGACGTCGACGTTATGGATGTGCTGCTCGACGATATGGTCGCCGGAGAGCTCGGTGAAGTTGAGCCAATTGCGGTTCATGTAATCGGCGTCGGATTCGCCCTGGGCGCGGCGACGGACCCACGGCACGGTGCCGTTCCACTGCACCACGCCCCCGCGGAGCGCGCCGATGACGCCGGCGTCGATGAGGGCCTTGTTGCGCAGGTAGGAGGCGTCGTGGCGGCGCTGGGTGCCGGCGACGATGGCCAGTCCCTTGGCGCGGGCGGCCTCGCCGGAGGCGATGATGGCGCGGGCGCCGACCGGGTCGACGGCGACGGGCTTCTCGACGAAGCAGTGCTTGCCGGCGGCGACGGCGGCGGCGAAGTGCACGGGACGGAAGGCCGGCGGGGTCGCCATGAGGACGAACGCGCAGTCGGTCGCCATGACCTTCTGATAGGCGTCGTAGCCGACGAAGACGCGGGCGGCGGGCAGCTTATAGGTCTCGTTGAGGCGCTTGGCGCGATCCTCGAAGGCATCGGCGAGGGCGACGACCTCGCCCTCGACGCCGAGCACCTTGCAGGCGGCCAGGAACTGGGCGAGGGCGCCGGTCCCGCGACCGCCGCAGCCGATCAAGGCGACCTTGACCTTGGCGGGGATGGGTTCGGCGCGGAGGAGCGTGGGGGCGGCGGCCAAGGCGAGGCCGCCGACGGCCAGGGTGGACACGAACTGACGGCGAGGAAGCGGGGTGCTCATGGCCTGCAAACGTAGGGCTTCCGCGGACGCCTCCAAGGTTTATTCGCCCCCGGGCCACCCTCCCCTTTGCCATCCGTAGGGTTGCATGGAACCGGGGTACCCCCAGAT
>Ga0255077_1000574_pt1 | contig 6442 bp, 5 predicted proteins | sample Colum_Law_RepC_8_FD_188559 | JGI IMG/M metagenome (GOLD analysis project Ga0255077, IMG submission 188559) | Freshwater microbial communities from Columbia River, Oregon, United States - Colum_Law_RepC_8h | ecosystem: Environmental > Aquatic > Freshwater > River | place: USA: Oregon | collected...
CTATTACATCATTAGTGGGGCTGGAGGCATTAATATTCGGATTGAAAGTTACCTGTATGGGAGCCCCGTTTTATTCTGGCTGGGGACTTACCGAGGATATGCAGGTTATTAAAAGGCGCAAGCGTAAATTAACATTGGAAGAGCTTTTTGCCATCAGCTACCTCTCATATCCGTTATATTTACACCCTTGTAGCAATGAAAAAATTACTTTTTTTGAGCTAGCATCTTATTTTCTTGTAGAAAAAGTAAAATGGAAGGATTTATTTGATATCCCAAAAAATATCCTTGATATTGAAGCAATATCAAGGTACCCTGAGCATCTCTCACCTCCAGCAAAACTTTTACTATATATAAACTCTACTAAAGCGCATGGGATGTGTGATGTAGACGAGGTCATGAAGATTGCCAATTCAAAATTCAATTTGGCAGATTGTGGGCAGGTTTCCATTTTATTGATTAACTCTGCCAATTACGATGCCCTTGCAGCTTACTGCAACCTATGTATTAAATACTTGGGCAGTAACTTTGAGCAAATAAAGAGTAATAGATTCTTACTAGAAAATTTATTCGCCTCTTTATTCGTTTGTTTAAGGAATATAAACGGTCGAGTGATGACTGATTTACCAAACTTAAATAAATGGGTAGTAGAAAACATTTCAACTATCGATAGAAAATTTACAACTAGGGCCGTTGAGGACTATATTACTATCATTACTAGTAATATACAATATACAGAAATTGAGGATCTTGTTAAAGAACTTCAAAAAGCTCCTGTTCTACATGAGGACACCTTATCGTTTATATGTATGCTATTCAATAAAAAAACAATGAGAAGCGAACGTAACAGTTTTAAGAGGTCTATAATTTTACAACATTTAATAAGCCTATACAACGTTTCACTATCAGCTAAATATAATAATGGTTATTTTGACTTATATTTAAACCGCGCTTTATATTGGGCAATTCTAGAAGACCGTGTTAAAACAGAAGAATCATTAGAAAAACTTTTATTGATATTTAACCTGAACCATAAAAAAAGGGAAAGAACTCTAATTAAAGAATGGTACAATTTCAAGGTCAGAATTTCCGATGTATTACGTGTATGTAATTTTCTTATGAAAGAAGGAGAGATGGAATTAGTAAAAAGAACCATTGAAATTGCAGTTACATTACTAAAACATGAAGGGTCACCAAGGAAAATTAATATTACCCCTAAAATTAATACACTATGGATAAGGTATTTATTGATGAATAACAATCCTTTGGAAGTTATAAAAAAATACAACTCATTTAATCAGGCCAGCAAAAACCGGTTTGGGAATATCGTACTTTATGGCAAATCACTGTTGTCTTTGCAAGAATTTGAAAAAGCCAGAAGTATTTTTATTTTGCTTCGGCGCAACGCCCCAAACGATCTCAAACGAATGATCACTGAACAAGAAATTTCAACAATCGATTTTTTGGCTGAATCTAGCAAAATATTAAACTGCTACCCACAACCTAAAATTCCAAAAGGAGTAATTTTTATAGCTTCTTTAAGATGCTTTAACACTTTGGCAATACTTATTCCTAGTCTGTTAGTGTTAAAGCAAATGGGTTATGCTATAATTAATTTAGCTCCTGGAATGGTAAGTAACTCTAGTACAGGGATTAAGCAGATTGACAAATTTTCTAATATCCTTCCATCGCACATTTACGAATATAAAATACAACAAAAATGGCATATTAATTGGGAAAAAAAAGAAGTTATAACAGATGGAATTAACTTTTACCAAGGTTTTTATGAATCTTTATCAACTAGAGTAAGAAGGTATTTTATTGATATTAACAAACCTGAAGTTTATAAGCATTTTGTTGTACTACTAAAGCACTCTGATGCATGCTTAACTATTTGCCAGAAAATATTTAACGATTTAGTAGAGGAAAGGAGAATCCCTGTAGTCTTTGTAGCAGGAAATAGCCATATTCCGCCTTATTCAATTTTTCGGGATTTTGCTCGTCATAAAAATCATAAATTAATGTCATTTGTTAGTGCAAGTATAGCCTATGAAAACTATTTTTCTAACCTAGGTAGCAAATCGTCTCATACTATGTGTGTTACTGATATGACTTTATACCCTAATCTTCGAGCTCCTTTTTTACCAAGAAGAGATATGTTTGAGAAGTGGTACGAAAAAAATAAAAATAACGATGAGTTTTTGCTAAAAGCTAGCAAGTTAATTCAAGTAAATAGAAACGGATCTTCTAATGATACTCAAAAAATAGAATTAATCAATTTTCTGAAGAAACAGAAAATACTCCATAAAAAAGTTATTTGTTGTTTTGGTAAGATACCTGTTGATTTAAACGTTCCTTATGACGGCGGTCCTGCGCATGAAGATATGGCGGATTGGATAAACCATACAATATCTATATGTGGCGGAAACGAAGATATTATTTTACTGATAAAACCTCATCCTCATGAGCTACGTCCTGAAATTGCGTTAGATTTGGTAGAAGGATTCGCAGATTTGATTAGCGTAGAAATAAAATCCAATATTTATATATTGAACCATAAGGAGATTAATACTCATGAATTAGTACCATATCTAGATCTTGCTATACTTTGGAACGGTTCTTCATCTCTTGAGCTTACTGCCCAGGGTGTAAGTGTGATGATGTGCTCTTACTTTGGTAAGCACGATTATCCTGTTGATTTGATTTATCCAGCAGATAGAGCACACTATGAGCAGTATTTGTTAAATTTAGATTTTGCAAAACCTAATGAAGAATTACGCAACAGAGCTGCATTTTTAATTACATATATGGGAACTGACGAAATTTCTATTCTAAATGATTATTCATTGCGACAGGTAACCAATGACAGAATAGGCATTCCAAGGTGGAAAAAAGACAAGATTAAAGAATTTTTGGAAAAAGGTGACCCTAATATGGAACTTGTTGCTTCACGTATAGTTGAAAAATTTACCATTTTATAAAGTGATCTTGTACTAGAAAACTCGGCAGTTTAGGGTTAGGCAGCACCATCGAAACTTTCATATAACAAAGGTATATGCTAATAGCAGAATGACGCCTTTTTCTATTATAATACGCTTCTATATAATAACCAATAGAAGAACTAGCTTCATTTTTAGAACTAGAGGTCTCTCCATGTACCCGCACTTTACCTTTAGGGAAAAAAGATTTCATAACAGTATTATCGTAGCAGCAACCTGTAGCGCTCATACTACATATTAGGCTGTTGGTGTTTCAATAATTTTTGGTATTTATCGCTGCAATACTGTAATCCCCATTCAGAGTGAACAATTACCTTAGTTGGGATTTTATGCCTAAATAGTGCCATTGTTAGTGCATCAGCAGCCACGTTGGCTTTAAACCTACTGTTCATTGGTCATCTAATCACTGATATAGAAAATAAATCAATAAATACACAGAGGTACAGCCATCTTTGGTTAGTTAGAATATATGTGATACCAGAAACCGATTTTTGATTATGTTCTTTAGCGCTCAAATCCTGAGCTAGCAAATTAGGAGAAACCCGTTTATTATGATTTGAATCAGTAGTAACTTTGTATTTCTTTCTAGCTTTAGCTATAAAATTCATATCATTCACGAGCTCTGATGCACGAAATGCCTCTGGCTTTCAAAGCATGGAAGATAGGAGTAGAGCCATATCTAGATTTATGTTCGTTAAATATAATCTTTATCATTTGCCGTAATTTATTTTGTTGCTTTTCTTCTTTTACCTACCGGAAGATTAAGCGAGTTATAGGATCCGGATTTACAAATGCCAAGAATCTCACAAAGAAATCTGATCGGATAGCAAGCACCATGTTTCTCGGTAAAAACGTATCTTACAGATCTTGGCTTGCGCAAAATACGATGTGGCTTTTTTTTATATATCGCGCTCCTGCTCTATCCTTTAGCAGTAATATTCTGGCTTTTAGTTTTTGGTAAATATCTTCCCTTTCTTGCATTGCTTTTTGTATCCAAATATATAAAGTATTCCTATTTATACCGACTTCATTTGCTATAACAGCTTTCGAGTACTCGGCTTGTAATGCTAGTTTCACAGCTTCTTTCTTGAATTTAGGGGTGTATTTTTCGATTTTCTTCTTCATATTAGTTCTCCCTTTATTTTAACATTATGTGCCCAGAAAACTAATACATAACCATATTTATGGATAATTTAGTCATCGAACCAACCAGCTGAATTATATTTGTTACATACTACTTTTTTTATTAACTTTAATGCTTTCTTATTCACACAACAACACCTGTTAGATTAATAAATGAAGCTGACTACCTTTTTTAGTGATATACAGGAGTTTCGCATTTTGAGTTATAGTGGAATTTTGTGTATGGAGGTGAGATAGAAGATTAGGTGGCGTATTCGCAAATTAATATTATTATTGTAATTTGCAAATCCTATTAGCAATAAAATAAGGAATACACCATGAGAAAGAGTAATATAATTGATTATAAAAATCCATCCCAAAATTTAGTAACAGATGTATTAAGTGAGTTTTTAGGGAGTCAGTTCAAAAAATGTTGCAACTAGCTATAGAGGAAGAGGTGCAAAATTTTATATCATCCTACCAAGATAAGTTACTTACTAATGGGAGTAAACAAGTCGTCCGTAATAGCTACTTACCTGAGCGCAACATGCAAACGGGCATAGGAGAGGTGGCAGTAAAAGTATCCCGGGTAAGAGATAGAGGTAAAGAGGGTATTAAATTTTCTTCTAATCTGATTCCGCAATACATGAGGTGTACGGTTACTATAGATGTTCTATTACCTCTAGTTTATTTAAAGGGAATATCTACTACGGATTTTGCTGATAGTTTTGAACCTATATTGGGTAGCAAGCCAAAGAACTTATCACCTAATGTAATATCCAGGCTAAAATCTGAGTGGTATGATCAATATTTGTTATGGCAAAGACGAGATTTATCAAAGAAGAAATATGTCTACTTCTGGGTTGATGGTATTTATTTACAGGCAAGAATCGAATCGGAGAAGAACTGTATTTTGGTAATAATTGGTGTTGATGAATATGGAAAAAAGGAATTGGTCGCTATAGATGATGGTTTTAGAGAAAGCAAGGAAAGCTGGCAAGGATTATTACTCGACATAAAAAGCAGAGGTCTGATACATTCTCCTGCCTTAGCTGTTGGAGATGGAGCACTTGGTTTTTGGGGAGCTCTAGCCGAAGAATATCCCACTACGGTACATCAACGTTGTTGGGTACATAAGACTTCTAATATTTTGAATAAGTTACCAAAATCTCAGCAAGCTAAAGCCAAGCAAATGATACATAATATTTATATGGCTAGTGCTAGAGAAGAAGCTGAATCTAATTGGAAAAAATTTATCTTGGCTTATTCTGCTAAATATCCTAAGGCATACAGAATGCTTATTGAAAAATGAAAAAGAGTTATTAGCTTTTTACGATTTTCCAGGGGAGCACTGGATACATTTGCGGACAACTAATCCTATTGAATCTAACTTTGCTAAGGCTAAGCATAGGACTAGAAAATCTAGGAATTGTTTTTCGAGAAATACTATTATTGCTGCTACCTATAAATTATTCCTTGAAGCAGAAAAAAGGTGGAAACCTTTACGAGGTAAAAACCGCATTGCCCAAGTTATTAATATGGAAAAATTTATAGACGGAATTCATGTAAGTGAAATTAGTAACGATAACTTAAATGAGAAAAAATATGTTGCCTAATTTTTTTCATACACAACATTTGACAATAACTCATTAATTGAAAAGTTGGTGCTCCATAAATTATTGACTGTATTTTCATATGGATAATTTTCATGCCAGGCATACACATTTGCTACAAATTGGTTGTACCACGCCTGTTTTTCCTGCTTTAGCCTTAAAAGCTCATTTTGTTTATGCTCTGCTATTGCTTTCTCCCGTTTAATACGATGTGCTTCAAGCAAACTTTTCATATTTTACCTTTGCTTTGTTATTTTAGTTATCTATCCAGACTCTTAAGATATGATGACCATATGGAAGTTTTTATACAAATTTTTCAACTAAACTCCAAAATTTGCCGATTAACCTCTCATCTTCAGGAACAGGTATATTTGCAATCATAGCAACAAGCAACCACTCTGATAATGAAACGGTTTTATAACCATAAGCAGTTTTATAATATGATAAAGCTAGGTCCTGTACATATTGTTTATCACAATTTGATTTACTACATTTTTTATAATTATCAAAAAACTCCTGCCCTGCTACTGTAGAAAAGCTTAGCCTTAACTTCTGTTTGCTCTGATCGGTTACCTTTTCAATTTTGTCTAAAGGACAACAGCCTGTTTGTGATAAAATCCATACTAATTCCTGAAGAGGTATATAACCAATGCTATCATATAAATCTAATACCTTCCCTTTTGATAAGTTAAGCTGTTTAGCTATAAGATC
>Ga0255077_1000575_pt1 | contig 6435 bp, 8 predicted proteins | sample Colum_Law_RepC_8_FD_188559 | JGI IMG/M metagenome (GOLD analysis project Ga0255077, IMG submission 188559) | Freshwater microbial communities from Columbia River, Oregon, United States - Colum_Law_RepC_8h | ecosystem: Environmental > Aquatic > Freshwater > River | place: USA: Oregon | collected...
TTTCAATTATTTTTTGAATTATTTTTCAATTTTATGACTTAATAAATTCCTCCAAATTCGCCTCGGTAATCTTGGCGTCGAATTCGTAGGTATTTCCATCCTTCACCATTTTCACGGTGGGGTAAGTAGTAATATTAAACTGACTGATCATTTGCGCAGTCTCCGGCTTTTCAGCATCCGTGCAATCAACCGGGACACAAACAATCTTTGAACCATTAATTACTTTTCCATCATACTTGTTGGTGAATTGAGACCAAACAGGCTTTGCCTTCTTGCAATGGGGGCACCAATCCGCAAAGAAAAAATAAACAGTTGTCTCCTTGGGTGCGCTTGGCTGATAAATGTCGGCATTGGCCTTCGGTTTGGATTTTCCCCATTTTCCATAAGCATAGTATCCCGCTACCAAAAATACGCCTAAAAGTATTAAATACATTATTTTACTGTAGTAGGGCCGAATGTATTGAGAAATAGTTTCGTAAATGTTTGCCATCGTATATTGTTTATTAATATTTAATCAACCAAGAATAAAACTAATGTTCAATTTATTTTCTCAAGGGTATATAAAAGAGAAATGACCAAAACCAGAAAAAACGTCTTCTCTGAAGAAGATTATAATAGCAACGATGGGTTTCTCACATCGATTTGGGGCAACAGTGCGTGGCATTTACTTCACACCATTAGTTTTAATTACCCAGTGAATCCTAAGCCGAAGGACAAAGAGAATTACCGTAATTTCATTTTGAGTTTGAAAAACGTATTGCCATGTGGCAAATGCAGAGCCAATTTGAAAGAGAATTTCAAGAAATTGCCATTGCGAATGGCGGATATGGAGAACCGGGAAACATTTTCCAGATATTTGTTTAATTTGCACGAACTGATAAACACCATGTTGAGCAAGAAATCAGATTTAACATATGAAGAAGTTCGAAACACGTATGAGAATTTCCGCTCTAGATGCATCAAGGGTGAGAAACCCAAAAAAACATTGAAGAAAAAAGAGAGTGGATGCACTAGACCATTGTATGGAAAAAAGGCAAAATGTTTGCTACGAATTGTACCACAAGAAGAGAAAGAGAAACCGTTTCAAGTGGATTCCCAGTGCATAATAGGGAACCAAGGTTCCCCTATGACCCCTCCTTTTATAAAGGGAAAAGTCAAAGATACAATCAAAACTAAATAACCATAGGTTTTCTTTCTTTTTTTTCTGTAATACTCTATAATGTGGTTAGACGATTTGATTTTGTATATCCGGTCCTTTTTTAGAAGAAGAATAAAAAAACCAGAATACATAATTGTGGATGAATATGAGACCATGCATTTATTTGAATTTGGAGACAAAGATTTGTAATTGCTTTTTAGGGAACTTAATAAAAAGGAAGGTTCAAAAGGAAGGTTCAAAAGGAAGGTTCAAAAGGAAACCTTGGTTTCCTTTATTGTATTCATAAAATATATAATGTCCGCTAGACTAAATATGAATGAAAAAAGAAACATCTCGTGGAAAGGCAGAACGTTTAACCAAGTTGTTGCCGGGCTAAAAATGAACACCAATACATTCAGCACAACATCTACAAAAGGTTTCTTTCTGGCACCTCCTATAAAACATTATCGTAGAGAAATTGCCAATACAAATGCAAATTGCAAAACTCGCGCTAATGTGGATGGTGATGCTTTTTTCCAACCGGGCGGAACCATTAACAATACTAGATCTTCTGTCCCTCCGTCTTACGTCTCTGAATTTGATTTGACCGTTAGTCGTACAGAGAGACCGACCGGCAATTGTGATGCGCCAGCATGTAGTAAATCCGCCGACGCAAAACGCCGGGTCCGCAGTTCCGGCAATATTAAGCGAAAGTTTTCTGCTTCGAACGACACATATTATACTTCCAATAACGAGTATTTGATAAGCCGAAACCGAACTGTGAAACAGAACGAGGTTTTCAGTATCCGATACGGCGACGCCAGTTACAAACCGGGTTCTCCTGACAGTATTCCCAACATTTACACACCCAATGGAATCAACCACTGCGCCAAGGTCGCTATCAAAGGCTTTAGTTCAAGTCCGCTTTTCCAATACCAATGGATTGATGCAACCATAAACAATTTCAATATTGCTGACGGAAACTACGATATGGGCGAACTCAATTTACTTTTTCAAACCAAGCTTATGAACAATGGTCATTATTACAATGACAACTACAATAACAGTAAAGTGTTTTTGTTTAATTTTGTGTATAGCACATTTACAGATAAAGTGCAAATCCAATGTTTTGCAACTGATATTACAATTCATCCAGACAATAGATACACAGTTCCAAATGGTTCATCTTGGGTAAAACCGGGTGGAACCATTGTTCCAGTGATACGGATCTTGAATAATGGGTTTCAAGCTATTTTAGGAATATCGGCAGGTAATTACCCTTTGGCTGATATTAGCGGAAATACAGCTGGACAAAGAGACCAAACACAGCCAGCAACACGTTTGTCTGGATACCCAGGTAATATTTATAATATTTACACTCCAGGGCTTTCGCCTACCGTTATAGTGGCATACGCAACAAGCGTACCGGCTTATGCAAATGGAAACCAGGGAAATCAGTTCAAGACTGGAACTGCCAATCCAACCATTGGAACACCTTATGTTCCGTTGTATTACAAACCTAGCAACAGCAAATTTGCATCCCAAGGTGGTGTGGATTCGAGCGCGCGCTTAACCAGACTTAAGTATGACACGGTTACAAACTCGGCAAATACATTTATGACAGCTTATGGAAAACAAACTGCAAATGCATTGGCTTATGGTGTTTCTTCGCCTGGATACACAATTAAGGATAAGGTGGGATATCCTGCGGCCAGAATACCCACTGTTTTACGGGGTGCAGTAACGGCTTGTGATACAGGTAAGTTGAGAGGAGGGTAGGGAAACCGACGGTTTCCCCTTAGGGGAACTACGTTCCCCTATAACCCCTCCTTTAAGGTGAGCCTCCAAGCGAAGCGAGGTATATAGGAAAGTATAAGAGAAGCAAAAAAAGGAAACCTACGGTTTCCTTTAAGGGAACTCGTCGTTCCCTTATAATCCCATACCAAAAAAGGGAAGAGTCAAAAAGGAGGGGTTATAGGGGAACGTAGTTCCCCTAAGGGAAGAGTCAAAGAGAAACCGTAGGTTTCTTTTATTAGTTCCCTTAATTGTATAATGGACGAAAAAGAAAAAAAAAAAGAAAAAGAAACTCAAACTACTATTCAAATATTTGGACTATTTACCTTTGCATGGGTGATGATTGGTCTCATTGCATTTTTATGGTCAATCTACTGCTTTGGCAAAGCCGGAACCATTTTCCAAAAAATGGTGGGCATCATTCTAGCAATGTTTATGGGACCGTTGTTCTTCTTTTATTATAGGTACAGTCCCACTTACTGCAAGTAGGGAAACCGTAGGTTTCCCCTACGACCCCTTCCCTTTATTATAATGGTTTTATAAAAGGGCTTCTGTAGGATGCTTCGCGTCCTAAGCATCCGTTGGATATAAACATCTTCTTTTAATGTAAGCCTCCGAGCGAAGCGAGGTATAGAGGAAGGTTCAAAAGGAAACCGTAGGTTTCCCCTACGACCCCTTCCCTTTATTATAATGGTTTTATAAAAGGGCTTCTGGAGGATGCTTCGCGTCCTAAGCATCCGTTGGATATAAACATCTTCTTTTAATGTAAGCCTCCGAGCGAAGCGAGGTATAGAGGAAGGTTCAAAAGGAAACCGTAGGTTTCCCCTACGACCCCTTCCCTTTATTATAATGGTTTTATAAAAGGGCTTCTGGAGGATGCTTCGCGTCCTAAGCATCCGTTGGATATAAACATCTTCTTTTAATGTAAGCCTCCGAGCGAAGCGAGGTATAGAGGAAGGTTCAAAAGGAAACCGTAGGTTTCCTTTAAAGGATTTAAAGATAAATTATTAGATTTTGTATAAAATGTTCATTAACCAAAATCTGCTCCAGTTTTACCCCAAGTACATGCATCTGCGTATTTTCGTAGATAACATAAATCACCCAGAGTTGTACGCCAAGTACTATGAGGCCATTTACAACCACAACTCCAATATTAACAACAATCCACACCATATTGATGCTGGGTTTGATTTGTATTCACCATACAACAACTTGGTATGCAGTTCCGATAATGTGTGCAAGTTGGATTTCAAAGTCAAGTGTTCCGCACAGATTGTAGCGAGGGATGATGGACTAATCAATACTTACAACACTGGTTACTATATGCATCCCAGGTCCAGTATTTACAAGACACCATTACGTCTAGCCAACTCAACTGGCATTGTGGATTCTGGGTATCGCGGATCCCTCATTGGAATGTTTGATTGCATAAGACCCGAATATACTGTGGAGAGATTTGACCGTCTTATCCAGGTTTGTGCGCCCGGACTCATGCCAATTTTTGTGGAGTTGGTGGATAGGATAGAAGATTTAGGCGCAGATACCATTCGCGGAGAGAGGGGAATTGGGTCTTCGGGAAGGTAAATGTTTGTAAAAAATACGTTAATAAACTATTTATGTATTTTAAATGGCCGATTCAGATAATTTTGGACTTGATATCACTGAAATTGCGGAAAACCCAAAACCAATCGATTTAGAGGAAAATACGTCTGTCATTAGTTCCGAAGGATTAAACACAGAATATGTCATTGACAATCTCTCTCCAATCTGGGGAATCATGCTCACCGTACAAGACAATCTTAATTTGCGAATTGGAACCCAACTTAAGAAGAAATATTTCAATGCGGGGTTCTGGAATTACATTTCAACGCCTATTAATTTCACAATTACATTATTCACGGCACTTTCAGCTGGTCAAACAGGGTCTGGTTCAACGTTCTTAACAACCGACCAATTATTTTATATTTTATTGGCCACATTCATTTTGTCAATTATTAACACGTTTTTCAAATTGAAAGAAAAAGCGGAGATCAATTATAATTCTGCAAAATCGTGGGAACTTTACGCCGCAACATTTGAAAAAATATATTTCACGCCGATAGAGAAAAATTTGGATGTTGCCAAAAAACTTGAAGAATATAATACACTTATTTTCAAAATTAATGAAGAGTATGTGGAAGAAACAGTTGAATATGTCAATTACATAACCGAGCTATTTTTTTATTTGTTTAGACTTTGTAGGATTTACAAAGACTATCGACATTTAGGAATTAAACGCAGACACTGGATATTGGACGGCTCAACCGCGGATTTTTACAAACAAAATGTAGAATATTATATTGATAGAGATGATGGAGTTTGTTACAAAGGGTATGAAATTGATTCCAAAATATTTCGCAAAAATTTGAATCAGATTGAGAGAAATGAAAAAAACACAAAAAAATATTACTTCTTTTAAAGGGAACGTAGTTATTCAGCGAAGCTTCCGCCTTTTGAACCCTCCTTTTGCTTAAGTCAAATTGTGTCGCATATGCTTCTCTCACCGTAGGTGAGCTTTCTCTCACACTATATATATATATATTAAAATGGAAACCCCCAATTCAAATGATTCTCTCGTTGATATTGAAATACAAACCCCCACCCAGAGTGTGGATATTGCTGTAATAAAAACACCCGTAAAAACAATTCAGGAAAAGCTTGGTGACCAGGATTTTCAGCAAAAAGCCAGTGTCACTATCACTGTGTTGCTCGAACTGTACCGCGTCTTAATCGCGTCTTTCTTAATCCTGTTTGTTCCCCAAACATGTGGAGACCATATCTGCTCAATTTCAGAAAACGCGCAAACTGGTGAAGACCCATTGTACAATGCCGGGTTTTCTTTTAACTGCATCACATTGATTGCATTTATGGCAATGTATTTTGCAGAAATTAAGAGAGAAGGGAAGCTAATTGCCTATTTAGATGCAAATCCCAAGTGTAAAACCGACAACGAATCGGTTGGCGAGGTTCTGGCAAAACTTCCGGAACAAAGAAAAACTGTCATTCTCTTTTACGACAGCCTTTACCAGAAGACTGGTTATTTTGCATTGACTTGTTTTGTAACAAATACAATTCTCTCTGGATTTGTCGTATATAAATATTATTTGGATGATAAGACCACTTCGACATTCATCACATCAGTTCTCTTCATGATTACCAAAATGGCGGACGTTTATTCCACGGTGAAAACAGAGAAGAACATTTTGTATAGTGCGTATTTGAAAGGCAAAGTTCAATACAATGATTTGGATGCGGATAAAAAATAAAGGGGGGAGTCAGCAAAGTTGATCATTGATTCTTTTTAGCACTGTAGAGAGATAACTTTTAACAAATGGACGATAATATTCATATTCATATTCCATTTTTTGAGTGATTTTTGTAATATCGTAATTAAGATGTTGATATGCCACGCAATATTTGTATTTTGGTTTATGCATATAATTATGATTTGAACCATACATATA
>Ga0255077_1000581_pt1 | contig 6410 bp, 4 predicted proteins | sample Colum_Law_RepC_8_FD_188559 | JGI IMG/M metagenome (GOLD analysis project Ga0255077, IMG submission 188559) | Freshwater microbial communities from Columbia River, Oregon, United States - Colum_Law_RepC_8h | ecosystem: Environmental > Aquatic > Freshwater > River | place: USA: Oregon | collected...
AACGAACCAGTGAATATCATTGTGGGCGAACATTTTTTAGAAGAACCTGTGCGTAATTACAACAAAACCATCGTGTTTGATTTAGATGAAACGATTGGGCATTTCAAACAATTATACTGTCTTCGGCAAATAGCGGTTCGTATTCTTGGACGTCCACTTGACCAAGGCGAGTTCAATCAATTGATTGATTTATATCCGGAGATGTTCCGAGTAGGCATATTCAGTATTTTTGCCCTCATTTGGCGAAAGAAAAAACAGAAATTGGTGGACAGCCTCTATATTTATACCAACAATAAATGCGAGGGCAATTGGGTGAAGATGATAACATCATATATTTCGTCCAAAGTGTGTCCACCAGGAGAAATGTTATTCGACGACCACATATTGGCATTTAAAATCCGCAACCAAATAGTTGATATTCGTCGCACAACCGACACAAAAACATATGCGGATTTGGTGCGGTGTATGTTGTTTCCCGAGGCCGTTGTCGAGGTATGTTTCATAGACAACACAGAATATACGCGGATGTGTGAACGCAAGGTTTATTATATAATCCCAAGTCCGTATTACCATAGTTTGAAAAAAGCGGAAATCATGCGCAGATTTTTTCACTGGCCAGTCCTCTCATTTGCGCAAAAAAAACGGGTGGAAACAGAGTTTAAAATCATTTGTGCCGAAGTGTCTACGCGACATCCGCCGCAAACCATGGAGGCGACACGCAAAATAATGTATTATGTGCGCGAATATTTGTTGATGCGTAAAATCGTGGTTCCGAAAACAAATAAGACACGGCGTCTACGGTTAACGCCAAGTATAGCGCCAAGCACATGTCATCGCCACACAGAAAAGCGTAAAAAATTGAACAATTAACCACTATTATTTGTATTGGAAAAATATAGAAATAATGGATAAACACGCAGGAATCTTGTGTATCAATAAAACCTACGGTCGTACAGAGAATGGGAAACGACTCTTGTATAAATGTATCCCCGACGACAGCACTTTACCTCCAATTTTAGTGCCATATCAGATCCAGATGTCATTCAGCAAGTCGCACAAGAACAAATATATATTGTTTCGTTGTGAAAAATGGAATGTGGAATGTCCTCGCGGCGAAATAGCAGACACGATCGGCGACGTGGATTCAGCAGAGGCATTCAACGAATATCAGGTGTGCCGCAAACGACTCAATATATCGCTGACAGGGTTTACAAATATGGTGAAACAACGACTCCGACTCTTGCCGCCTCCTGCAGAGGCAACGCGCGAAGACAACGAATGGAATCTGATTTCCAAAATAATGTCATCGTTTCCCTCTATTGTTGATCAGCGAAACTATGATGTATTTACGATAGACCCCAGTTCATGTACTGATTATGATGATGCGTTTTCAACACAAATTATGGGAAATGCGGTAATCGTGAACGTATACATATCCAACGTATTCTTGTGGATGGAAATATTTCAATTATGGGAACATATAACTGACCGTGTCTCTACGATTTATTTGCCCGATAAAAAGCGGCCCATGTTACCGGATTTGCTTTCTGAGCGCTTGTGTTCTCTACAGGCTGGGAAAAATCGCGTAGCCTTTGTGATGTCGGTAAAATATGATATCCATACTGGCAAACAATTATCTGCGCCGACGTTTTCAAATGCCATTATCAATGTAAGCAAAAATTATTCATATGACGACCCCCAGTTGGAACGGAACAAAACGTATAATAGGCTGCGCAATATAACGGGACATACAGATAGCCATGATGTAGTGGCATGGTGGATGATAAAAATGAACGAAGAATGTGCGCGGGAATTGGCGGAGAAGGGTTCGGGAATCTTTCGGACCCAGGCTTCTACAAACGTGTCTAAGGAACCTATGTCTAAAGAATCTATCGATTCTTTGCCCGAAGCAGTCCAACGATGGATGAAAACCGACGGCGAATCATCTGCCGCAAAATATAGCAACACAACATCTACACACGCCGGACTGGGTCTTCGGCATTATTCGCACATAACCAGTCCAATACGCCGTATATCCGACATTATCAACCAGACACTATTTATGCGCGATGTTTTGGGAAAATCCATATCTGGCGGAGCATGTGCATTCATTGCGAAATGGATGGAGAAACTAGAGTTCATGAATGAATCGATGCGCAAAATCCGCCGTGTCCAAATGGACTGCGAATTATTGGACCTTTGTAATCGGGATGCCCTGAAAACAAATACCACCTATATTGGTATGCCAATTGCGAGTGAACGCGCAGGTGAATACACGATTTATATTGAGAAACTCAAATTAATAACATATATGAAAACACCGGCGTCGCTGCCTCTATTTGCGAAGACCCGCTTCCAAGTATTTGTCTTCAATGATGAAGCACGACTCTATAGAAAAATACGAATATGCCTGGATAACGACGATGCGATTTAGGAACAATGAAAATCATATAAAGATTATGTTGATATACTATATAAATGTTATACACAACCACTTTATTACTCGCTGTTTTTTTAACTGCTTCGGCATCAACACTCCAGGAGCGTTTTCACGAATGGGCGGAGAAGCATCGTATTGCCATTCCAGACGCCGACTCTGAATATTTGCGCATTTTCAAGAACTGGAAATACAACGATTTGCTTATTGAGGAGACCAATGCCAAGAATCTAACCTACACTCTTGGCCACAATGCTTTCTCCGGAATGAACTCTGAGGAGTTTGCCAAGGTGATGTTGTTTGATTTTAACCGAGAGCTTCTTACGATGTCTGAGCCATCAATGCCATCTTTGAGAGGCGAGACCTTTGATATGACTTCTGTCCCAGCCTCGGTTGACTGGCGCACCAAAGGTGTCGTCTCACCAGTTCAGGACCAAGGTCAAGCTGGTACCTGCTATTCATTTGGCACCAGTTGTGCAGTGGAGTCTGCGATGGCAATCAAAACTGGTGTTTTGACAAAATTATCAGAGCAACAAATCGTGGATTGCTCTACTATAAAAAATGGAGGCCCCAACATGGGGGTAAATGGAGGTCAGATTGCCCCTACATTCGAGTGGATAGGAAAGGTAGGCGGACTTTGTACAGAACAAGCATATCCCTATGTATCTGGAACTACCAAGGTAACTGGAACATGCCAAAAGACTTGCTCAAAGGTTTCTGGCTCGAGTGTTCAGAGTGTTGTCAATGTCAAACCCAAGTCGGATGCCGATATGATGACTGCTTTATCAAAGACGGTTGTTACCATTGCGATAGAGGCCGATGAGTCAAAATTTCAGCTTTACAAATCTGGTGTTTTCACTGGCGCGTGTGGAACGTCACTTGACCACGCCGTAGCACTCGTTGGATATGGCACTACAAATGGTTTGGATTACTATATCTTGCGCAACAGTTGGGGACAATCGTGGGGTGATGGTGGATATATGCAAATTGGAAAAGGAAACGACCCCGCTACCGGAAAGCCATACAACAATGGGGCCGGTCAATGCGGTTTGTTGATGGAGGCATCATACCCGGTTATGTAGAAAGCATGAGCAAATTGAACATACTTTCCATTTGTGGGTAAAAATGTGTAATTATTCATCAGTATAAATATTTACAAATTATATAAGAATATAATAATATATTCTTATAAATATGACAAAATGCAAAAGCACTGATTGTGAAAAACGAGCAAGTTATGGATTTGAACATAATAAAGCCGAATATTGTTCAACACATAAAGCCCAAAATATGTTTTTAGTAACTGTAAAACTTTGCCAAGGTGAAAATTGTAAAAAATATCCACATTATAATTTTTATGGTGAGGCCAAAGGCATTTATTGTATTTCTCATAAATTGGAAAGTATGCAAGTGGTTGGCTCATTGTGTATTATAGATACATGTAAAAATATTGCAAAATATAATTTAAAGAATATGAAAAGGCAATATTGCGAACACCACAAAACCGCAAATATGGTTGAATCTGGAAAACCAATTTGTAAAAATATAGATTGTCTAACAACCGCAACATATGGAAATATTGACAAAAAAGCTACACACTGTGTAATTCACAAAGAAAACGAAATGATTGACTTAATTCATAGAACATGTATTTTTGAAGGGTGTTGTTCTCGACCATCATATGGACTTAGTAATAACAAAACAGCATTATATTGCGCAAAACATAAAAGTGATACAATGATTGACAACACACATACAAAATGTAGAGAACCCAATTGTACAAAGGTTCCATCTTTTAATTTTGAAGGACAAAAACACCGATTATATTGTTCACAACATACCAAAGAAGGGATGATAAACATATCTACTGTATACTGTATTTTTGAAGGATGCCAAATGCGTCCTTATTATAATTATGAAGGTCAAACACATCGTTTATATTGTAAAGAACATCATCTCAACAATATGATTGATATTTCACATAAATATTGTGAACACGAAGAATGTAAAACACGACCAATATTCAACTATAAATCCGAGAAACAAGGACGTTTTTGTAAGAAACACAAGCAAATAAACATGGTTGACGTTATCAACAATAGGTGTGAATATGAAGGATGTGAATTATCGCCAACGCATAATTATCGCGGTGAAACAAAAAGACGATTTTGTTCATCACATCAATTGCCAGATATGATAAATATATCATCAAAATATTGTAAAACCCCATTATGCGAAACTCGTGCTTCACCCAAATATGAAGGCCTCTGTTTGAGATGTTTTATTCATACATATCCAGATAAACCAAATACAAGGAATTATAAAACCAAAGAACGCGTTGTTGTAGATGAAGTATTTCAGGCATTTCCACAATTTACATGGACAACTGACAAAAAAATACAAGATGGATGTTCTCGAAGACGACCTGACCTTTTTCTGGATTTGGGGTCGCATGTAATTGTTGTTGAAATTGATGAAAACCAGCATATGGACTATGACAGCACATGTGAAAACCGGCGTCTGATTGAGATTTCCAGAGATATTGGTCATCGACCAGTAGTATTTATTCGTTTCAATCCGGATGACTATATTGATAAAAATGGTACAAAAATAAGGTCATGTTTCACAACAGATAAAAACGGAATCCTGAAAGTGGCAAAAACAAAACAGGCCGAATGGAATGAGCGAATTGGAGAATTGAAGTCCCAAATAGAGTATTGGTCAGACAGTGAAACAAAATCAGGTGGTGAAACAAAATCAGGTGGTGAAACAAAATCAGGTGGTGAAACAAAATCAGGTGGTGAAACAAAATCAGGTGGTGAAACAAAAATAGAAAAAACCGTGGAAGTGGTTTCACTGTTTTTCGATTCATACTAATAAAGAATCAAAATATATTGACTCATGTGCTTATGTCAGAAGAGTAAATTAAAAATTATACAAAAGAGTGTATGTAAAATATAAACTAATATATATTAAATTATATAATATAAATATTGTTATTTTTTTAATAGAATAAGGCCAATAAGGTAATAATACAATAGTTAAATCTGCTATTACTAACAGTAATAATGAAATTATATTTATTCTGCCATATTTTTTGAAGTTTATTAATACAATTAATAATAATAAATGTATTATTGTACTTATAAACGCTATTCCTATACCAATATTATTTTCAATGTAAGCATAATAACAATCTATTATGCCGATAATACCTATACATACCGCATGATATAATATATATTTACGAGTATTCGGTAAGTAATTATATAATAAAAATACAAACGGAATCAATAAATAAGATAATTGAAGTTTAAATCTAAATTTGAAAATAGTATTATCAAATAATATCATATAATATATAATTATATATATTTTTTTATTTGGCTAATAAAACAATAATTTATCTAGTGTTGTTCTCACGCAAAACAATCTGTGTATAAATATTCCCAATAACATAGAAGACATTATTTGCATAGATGAGACCAGTATAAAATCTTTACAAAAACGTAATCATTTTTATAGTCAACGAGGAAAATGGAAGTTTGCTAGTGGGCTAGGTGGAAAATCACACAAAAACGCAAATCTCAGAAACCGCGTAAGTCGCGCAAATAACAAAGATATTGATATACATACCAATATCTTCATACCGACAAACTGATTATATTACATTATCCAAATACATGCTGAACAATTCAAACGCCTCTCTTGGTTTATAAGTGGGCACTTCGTGCCCCGCGCCGTGAACTGTTACAAACGCAAATCGCGATGACACAATATCATTGATTCGGCGTCCATTTATGTATTTCTCCGTTTTGAAATTGGTAATGTATCCGGCTGTCTGGCCATCCACATACCATGTATCCCACGATTTAGCAACAGAGAACCCCAAGTCATAAATCCACCGCTGAGTGCCAATTGTCCCGCAAACACTGTCATCGTCTCCCGAATATATAAGAACCCTTAACCAAGG
>Ga0255077_1000609_pt1 | contig 6296 bp, 2 predicted proteins | sample Colum_Law_RepC_8_FD_188559 | JGI IMG/M metagenome (GOLD analysis project Ga0255077, IMG submission 188559) | Freshwater microbial communities from Columbia River, Oregon, United States - Colum_Law_RepC_8h | ecosystem: Environmental > Aquatic > Freshwater > River | place: USA: Oregon | collected...
TTTCACTCCAAAGAGCTCTGATCTGCTCCATGGTCAATTTCTCTTGCTCCGTAAAGGAAAACGCGATCTGGTAGCGGTAGAAATCACCGAGTAGAGGATTTGCACCCCTTAAAAAAGAGCGTTATTGTTGGCTTCCTCGCTACGAAATCGGACTTCAACACCAGGCCGAGTAGTAGAGCAAGAACTTCCCTAGAAGCTAAAACCCTTATTTATCAAGGTTTTTTCGTCTCTGCGCCCCATTTTTTGGGTTTTGCAGGGGGCGATTTGACCCCAAGTGATTAAAGGCCTAAGTTTCTCCTTCTGCCCTCTAAAAGGGGTGGATTGGTTGTGCCCTGCCAACGGCTGTAAGGCCCGGAATCGGTGCGCACCCGTACCTTGAGAACTCAACAGCGTGCCAAAAGTCAATGCCAATTACCTCGATGAGGTATGGCTTTATTGCCATGCCCGTCGAATCCTTTGTAAATAAATCAATTGGTCAAAGACAATAAATAAACGACAGTTTGTTATGTCTTTCGCTGGAATCAACGTCTCGTTGAATCAAAATTCAATGGAGAGTTTGATCCTGGCTCAGGACGAACGCTGGCGGCGTGCTTTATACATGCAAGTCGAACGATGAAGTTCCTTCGGGAATGGATTAGTGGCGAACGGGTGAGGAACACGTGAGAAACCTGCCTTTCATTCTGGGATAACACCGGGAAACCGGTGCTAATACCGGATACTCCATCTTGGCGGCATCGCCGAGCTGGGAAAAAATTTTGATGAAAGATGGTCTCGCGGCCTATCAGCTAGTTGGTGAGGTAAAGGCTCACCAAGGCGACGACGGGTAGCCGGCCTGAGAGGGCGACCGGCCACACTGGGACTGAGACACGGCCCAGACTCCTACGGGAGGCAGCAGTAGGGAATATTGGGCAATGGGCGAAAGCCTGACCCAGCGACGCCGCGTGAGGGATGAAGGTCTTCGGATTGTAAACCTCTTTCAGTAGGGAAGAAGCGAAAGTGACGGTACCTAAAGAAGAAGCACCGGCTAACTATGTGCCAGCAGCCGCGGTAATACATAGGGTGCAAGCGTTGTCCGGAATTATTGGGCGTAAAGAGCTCGTAGGTCGTTTGTCGCGTCGATTGTGAAAATCTGAGGCTCAACCTCAGACCTGCAGTCGATACGGGCAAACTAGAGTGTGGTAGGGGAGACTGGAATTCCTGGTGTAGCGGTGGAATGCGCAGATATCAGGAGGAACACCAATGGCGAAGGCAGGTCTCTGGGCCATAACTGACACTGAGGAGCGAAAGTGCGGGGAGCGAACAGGATTAGATACCCTGGTAGTCCGCACCGTAAACGGTGGGCACTAGTTGTGGGAACCTTCCACGGTTTCCGCGACGCAGCAAACGCATTAAGTGCCCCGCCTGGGGAGTACGATCGCAAGATTAAAACTCAAAGGAATTGACGGGGCCCCGCACAAGCAGCGGAGCATGCGGCTTAATTCGACGCAACGCGAAGAACCTTACCAAGGCTTGACATATAGCGAAAAGTGGCAGAGATGTCATGTCCGCAAGGGCGCTATACAGGTGGTGCATGGTTGTCGTCAGCTCGTGTCGTGAGATGTTGGGTTAAGTCCCGCAACGAGCGCAACCCTCGTTCTGTGTTACCAGCATTAAGTTGGGGACTCACAGGAGACTGCCGGGGTCAACTCGGAGGAAGGTGGGGATGACGTCAAATCATCATGCCCCTTATGTCTTGGGCTGCACGCATGCTACAATGGCCGGTACAAAGTGCTGCGAGATCGCAAGATTGAGCGAATCACATAAAGCCGGTCTCAGTTCGGATTGAGGTCTGCAACTCGACCTCATGAAGTCGGAGTTGCTAGTAATCGTAGATCAGCAACGCTACGGTGAATACGTTCCCGGGGCTTGTACACACCGCCCGTCACGTCACGAAAGTCGGTAACACCCAAAGTTAGTGGCCCAACCGCAAGGGGGGAGCTACCTAAGGTGGGATCGGTGATTGGGACGAAGTCGTAACAAGGTAGCCGTACCGGAAGGTGCGGCTGGATCACCTCCTTTCTAAGGAGCGAAAGCTCAAAATAATCAAGTGGAGCATTGACTAAATTCGTCGCGCGAGTAATCGCGTATACGAGGCACGCTGTTGGGTCCTGAGGGGACGGGAAACCGTACTTTCAGTGGACTTGAAAAGAGGTTGTAAGGCCTCTGATCGAGTACCGCCCGTACCTTGAGAACTACACAGTGGACGCGAGCATCTTTGTGGTCAAATTATTAAGTGCAGATGGCGAATGCCTTGGCACCAGAAACCGATGAAGGACGTATGAGGCTGCGATAAGCCTCGGGGAGCTGCCAACAGAGCTGTGATCCGAGGATTTCCGAATGAGGAAACTCAGCGCGAGTAATGTCGCGTTATTTCTCCCAGAACACATATGGGAGATAAAGGGAACGTGGGGAAGTGAAACATCTCAGTACCCACAGGAAGAGAAAACAAACGTGATTCCGTTAGTAGTGGCGAGCGAAAGCGGATCAGGCTAAACCATTAATGTGCCAAGCCGGCAGGTTTTGCATTAATGGTGTCGAGGGATCGACTCGAATTAACTGCCGTTAATTCAACAAGTCAGAAATTAATGATGTAGGTGAACGACGTGGGAAAGTCGGGCGTAGAAGGTGAGACCCCTGTAACCGAAACATCATTAACTTGTAGTTGATATCCCAAGTAATACCGGACTCGTGAAATCCGGTATGAATCTGGCGGGACCACCCGCTAAGCCTAAATATTCTCTGGTGACCGATAGTGAACAAGTACCGTGAGGGAAAGGTGAAAAGAACCCCGCAAGGGGAGTGAAATAGAATCTGAAACCGTCTGCATACAAGCCGTTGGAGCTACATTAAGTAGTGACAGCGTGCCTTTTGAAGAATGAGTCTACGAGTTAGTGTCATGTGGCAAGGTTAACCCGTCGAGGGGAAGCCGTAGCGAAAGCGAGTCTGAATAGGGCGCCATAGTCGCATGATCTAAACCCGAAGCGAGGTGATCTAGCCATGGTCAGGTTGAAGCGTGGGTAAGACTGCGTGGAGGACCGAACCCACAAACGTTGAAAAGTTTGGGGATGAACTGTGGTTAGGGGTGAAAGGCCAATCAAACTTCGTGATAGCTGGTTCTCTCCGAAATGCATTTAGGTGCAGCGTTACGTGTTTCTTACTGGAGGTAGAGCTACTGGATGGCCGAGGGGACCTACAAGTTTACCAACGTCAGCCAAACTCCGAATGCCAGTAAGTGAGAACGTAGCAGTGAGACAGTGGGGGATAAGCTTCATTGTCGAGAGGGAAACAACCCAGAACAGCAACTAAGGTCCCAAAGCGTGTGCTAAGTGGAAAAGGATGTGAAGTCGCATAGACAACCAGGATGTTGGCTTAGAAGCAGCCACCATTAAAAGAGTGCGTAATAGCTCACTGGTCAAGTGATTTCGCGCCGACAATGTAACGGGGCTCAAGCACGCCACCGACGTTCTGTCATTCACACATCATCCAGGTCGCAAGATCCAGGAGTGTGGATGGGTAGGAGAGCGTCGTGCAACTAGTGAAGCGGTGGAGGAATCCAACCGTGGAAGTTGCACGAGTGAGAATGTAGACATGAGTAGCGAAAGATGGGTGAGAAACCCGTCCGCCGAATGACCAAGGGTTCCTGGGCCAGGCTAATCCGCCCAGGGTAAGTCGGGACCTAAGACGAGGCCGTCAGGCGTAGTCGATGGACAACTGGTTGATATTCCAGTACCCGCTAAGAGCGCCCAGAACGAGCCTGCTAATGCTAAGTGCCTGAAGTCTTCTTGGGGTAAAACCTAAAGGGGGCGGAGCGCGCGACCCAAGGCAGTAGTAGTTCAGCAATGGTGTGACACAGGAAGGTAGTTCAACCCAGGCGATGGTTGTCCTGGGGTAAGAGTGTAGGAAGTAGCGTAGGTAAATCCGCGCTACACATTTCTGAGACTCGATGCCGAGCCGTATGGCGAAGTGAATGATCCTATGCTGTCAAGAAAAACATCTAGCGAGCTCAACAGCGGCCCGTACCCGAAACCGACACAGGTGGTCAGGTAGAGAATACCAAGGCGATCGAGAGAATCGTGGTGAAGGAACTCGGCAAATTACCCCCGTAACTTCGGGATAAGGGGGGCCAAATTACGTGTAGGGATTTACTCCCGAAGCGTGAGTTGGCCGCAGAGACTAGGCTCAAGCGACTGTTTACCAAAAACACAGGTCCGTGCAAATTCGTAAGAAGACGTATACGGACTGACGCCTGCCCGGTGCTGGAAGGTTAAGGGGACTGGTTAGCCGCAAGGCGAAGCTGAGAACTTAAGCCCCAGTAAACGGCGGTGGTAACTATAACCATCCTAAGGTAGCGAAATTCCTTGTCGGGTAAGTTCCGACCTGCACGAATGGCGTAACGACTTGAGCGCTGTCTCATCCGTGAACTCGGCGAAATTGCATTACGAGTAAAGATGCTCGTTACGCGCAGAAAGACGGAAAGACCCCGGGACCTTTACTATATCTTGATATTGGTGTTCGGAACGGTTTGTGTAGCATAGGTGGGAGACTTTGAAGCGGGCACGCCAGTGTTTGTGGAGTCATCGTTGAAATACCACTCTGATCGTTTTGAACTTCTAACCTCGGTCCGTAATCCGGATCAGGGACAGTGTCTGGTGGGTAGTTTGACTGGGGCGGTCGCCTCCTAAAAAGTAACGGAGGCGCTCAAAGGTTCCCTCAACCTGGTTGGTAATCAGGTGTCGAGTGTAAGTGCACAAGGGAGCTTAACTGTGAGACAGACATGTCGAGCAGGTGCGAAAGCAGGAACTAGTGATCCGGCGGTGGCTTGTGGAAGCGCCGTCGCTCAACGGATAAAAGGTACCCCGGGGATAACAGGCTGATCTTGCCCAAGAGTCCATATCGACGGCAAGGTTTGGCACCTCGATGTCGGCTCGTCTCATCCTGGGGCTGGAGTAGGTCCCAAGGGTTGGGCTGTTCGCCCATTAAAGAGGCACGCGAGCTGGGTTCAGAACGTCGTGAGACAGTTCGGTCCCTATCCGCTGTGTGCGTAGGAAACTTGAGAAGAGCTGTCTTTAGTACGAGAGGACCGAGACGGACGAATCTCTAGTGTGTGGGTTGTTTCGCCAGAAGCACGGCCCATTAGCTACATTCGGAAGAGATAACCGCTGAAAGCATCTAAGCGGGAAGCTCGCTTCAAGATTAGGTTTCCCATTGGTTTACCAAGTAAGGCCCCCAAGAGACTATTGGGTTGATAGGCCGGAAGTGGAAGAGGCGCAAGCCTTGGAGCTGACCGGTACTAATAGGCCGAGGATTTAACTACAAAGTTGCTACGCGTCCACTGTGTGGTTCCCGAGATACGGTCGGGAACCAGATCAAAGATCGAAAGATATTTGATTAATGGTTTTGATTGACATCTCAATAGCGTTTCGGCGGTCATAGCGAGAGGGAAACACCCGGTCCCATTCCGAACCCGGAAGTTAAGCCTCTCAGCGTCGATGGTACTGCACGGGTCACCTTGTGGGAGAGTAGAACGTCGCCGGACTTAAATTAGAAACGAGGGGTTGCAGTTTACTGCGGCCCCTTTTTTCTTTTCATCCCTGCCATAGAATTTCAAGTAGTAAGTAAAAGAGTTAGGAGGAGCTAATGGTTGAAAGACCTGCAAGACCTTCCTATAGCAAGAGCTCTGATCGCAGGCCTTCATCAAGAAAACCTAGTGATAGAAAACCTAGTGATAGAAAACCTAGTGATAGAAAACCTAGTGATAGAAAACCTAGTGATAGAAAACCTAGCGATAGAAAACCTAGTGATAGAAAACCTAGTGATAGAAAACCTAGTGATAGAAAACCTAGTGATAGAAAACCTAGTGATAGAAAACCTAGTGATAGAAAACCTAGTGATAGAAGAGTAAGCGATCGCAGAGATTCAGATAGAAGTGGTCCAAGACCTGCAAGAGGTGGAGTTGGTCGCGAGAGAAATGATTTGCGCGAGGAAAACAGAAGAGTAAGAAAATTTGCAGAACCTGCTATACCTATTGAAGTAACTGGAAAAGAGCTAGAGAAGAGAGATGCATTTGCACTAGGCACACTCGCTGCTGAAAATGGTGAGGTTGTTGCAAAGCATTTAGTCTGTGTAAATCTATTTCTTGAAAGTGATCCAGAGCGAGCATTTTGGCATGGCCAAGCAGCAGTATTTAGAGCAGGGCGAGTTGCAATTGTTAGAGAGCGGGCAGGAATTGCAGCGCTTAATTTCCAAAAGTATGAAAT
>Ga0255077_1000612_pt1 | contig 6279 bp, 5 predicted proteins | sample Colum_Law_RepC_8_FD_188559 | JGI IMG/M metagenome (GOLD analysis project Ga0255077, IMG submission 188559) | Freshwater microbial communities from Columbia River, Oregon, United States - Colum_Law_RepC_8h | ecosystem: Environmental > Aquatic > Freshwater > River | place: USA: Oregon | collected...
GACCGGGCCGATCTTATCGAGGTCCATCGGCGCGCCTTCGGGCCAGAAGAGGATCTCGCGGTGGCCCGAGGGGACGTCGAGTTTCCAGCGCAGCAGGCGGGCGCCGCGGGTCAGGCAGGTCTCGTAGGTCGAAGCGCCGACCTTCCATCGTTCCATCGGCACGCCGTTCTCTTCGTAGCTCTGCATGAAGCCGAGCAAACGCGGACCGCGGCCGGTGGCAAACGCGGACTTAGCCCGCGCGCTTGGCGAAGCGGTAGTGGCAGACCATCCACTCCGTGCCGCCTTGGTAATTCCAGAGTTCGGCGCAGGCCATGAAGAACACGCGCCAGTTGGCGAGCCAGGCCTTCGCCCGGTCCGGGCCGTAGGTCTGCGCGAAGATCCGGAGGATCTCCTCGCGGTGGCGGTCGGTGTTCTCGAGCCAGTGCTCGGAGGTCTGGCCGTAGTGGCGGCCTTCGACCTCCCACTGGGCCTCGAGCTTCAGGTCGGCTTGGAAGCGGCTGGCGAGGCAGTTCGACGGCATGATGCCGCCGGTGAAGAAGTGGCGCGACATCCAGTCGGTGGCGTCCTTGGCGGCGAAGTGGTAGGCGACGTCCTTGTGGGTGAAGACGTGGAAGAAGAGCTTGCCGCCGGGCTTGAGCCAGCCGGCGATGCGGCGCATGAGCTCGGCCCAGTTCTTCATGTGCTCGAACATCTCGACGGAGACCACGCGGTCATAGCGCGAGGCCTCGGCAGCGAAGACGTTCATGTCGCAGGTGATGATGCGGACGTTCTTGAAGCCGCGCTTGGCGCACTCGCCTTCGATATGGGCGCGCTGGGAGGCGGAGTTCGAGACGCCGGTGATGCGGGCGTTGGGGTATTTCTCCGCCATCCAGAGCGTGAGCGAGCCCCAGCCGCAGCCGAGCTCGAGGATCTCGAGCCCGTCCTGCAATTCCGCGCGCGCGCAGGTGCGCGTGAGCATGGTCTCTTCGGCCTGGCCGATGGTCTCGGTGCCGGTCTCGTAGTAGCAGGAGGAATATTTCAGGCGCGGCCCGAGGCAGAGCTTATAGAACTCGGCAGGCACTTCGTAATGCTGGTCGTTCGCGGTCTTGGTCTCGATCGCGACGGGGAGGGTGCGCAGCTCGGCGGCGAAGGCGTCGACCTTGGCGAAACGTTCGGCGGCGGAGTCAGGACGCTCGTCGACGAGGCGCTGCTTGAGCAGACGACGGATGCCCCAGCGGATCGCGCCGTCGGGCAGGACGTCTTTTTCGATGAGCTTATCGAGCAGCGGCATGGGGGGGAAATTGTACGCCGCCCCAGCCGCTGGCAATCCGTCGCCTCGGAAAAATCAGCCGCGCGGCGGACGGGGCCAGAAGGCCGGCACGCGCCGCTGGTAGTCGGCGTAGGCCGGGCCCTTGGAGGCGAGGAGGTGCTGCTCGGTCAGGGGCACCCCGGTCACGCGGGTGAGGAAGTAATAGATGACGCCGACGCAGAGCAGGCCGGGAATGCCCCGGTAGGCGCTGTTATAGCTCATCAGGAAGAAGCCGACCCAGACCAGCCATTCGCCGAAGTAGTTGGGGTGGCGGCTCCAGGCCCACAGGCCGCGTTCGCAGACCTGGCCCTTGTTGGCGGGGTCCTTCTTGAAGGCCGCCAGCTGGGCGTCGGCGACGCCCTCGATGAGCAGGGCGAGGCCGACCACGCCGAGGCCGACCCAATGGATGGGCTGGGCCGGACCGCTGGACCCCGTGGGATTGGAGGAGAGCAACGGCAGGCAGAGGACCGTCAGCACGACGGCCTGGATGAAATAGAAATAGACCATCTGCGCCGGCATGCGCTCGCCGTGTTCGGCGCGCATCTTGAGGTAGCGCCCGTCTTCCTGTCCGAGGTGCCCGAGCACGCGCACGGCGAGGTGGGTGCCGAGGCGCAGGCTCCAGAGGACCGTCGCGCCGGCCATGAGCAGGCCTTGGCCGCCGACCGGGAAGACGAAGAAGTGCACGGCCAGGATCTGCAGGCCGACGAGCGCGAAGCCGTAGGACCACGCGACATCCACGATCGACCAGTTGTCGATCTTCTTGGCTATGAGCCAGCAGAGCGCGAAGAAGACGCAGGCTTCGCCGAGGAGGATCAGGAAATCGAATCCGAGTTCGAGGAGGGCGTACATGGGGAGGTGGGAGAAGGGACGAAGCGACGGAAGAGCCGACGCAGGATCAGGTGGAGCAGCCAGCAGGCGAGCGGGACGGTCAGTACCCAGCCGATGAGCCCATGCAGGCCGGTCAGCCAGAACTTCTCCATGAAATCAGGGATGGACCGGTTGAACTCTTCGATGATCGCGCTCGGCTTGAGCGAGAAGTGGCGGGCGCCCAGGATCGTCTCGCCGATCCGGACGTAGGGCACGATGAGCAGGAGCTGCAGGGGGAAGGCGGCATGGTTGACGACCTGCATCACCACATGGTTGAGCCGGAAGACGCGCCCGGCGATCAGGCAGCCGAGGGTGGTCGTCCCGATGAAGGGATTGATCGCGATGGCGAGGCTGACCGTGACGGCGGCCGAAACGGCTTCGGGCGTGGCGCCTTGGCGCAACTCCGCCAGGAGCGGATCGCGCACCTTGCGTCGTAGCCAATCGCCGACCCTTCCCATTTAGGCCGCCTTACGGGTGAAGAAGACCTTGCCGAGGTCGGTCTCGTCGCCGGACTGCTTCAGGCAGAGGAGGGCATAGGCGGCGATGGCGAAGTTGCCGAGGAGCAACAGGGCGACCAGCCAGCCGAGGCGGGCGGCAACGGTGCGTTCGCGCCAGACGGTGTAGAGCCAGAAAGCGAGGAAGCCGAAGTAGGCGTCGAACATCGTGGCAAGGCCCCACGGCTCGGAGCAGACGGTCTCGAAGCCCTTGATGACGTTGATGCCTTCCTGGTTCTTCACCAGTTCGGCATACTTCGCGAGCGAAGTGATCGTCGGGGCCGTCGAGGCATACCAGGACACCCAGGTCATGGCGACGAGCACGAGGATGAAGTAGAGGGCGATGGCGCGACGGGAGGTCATGATGCGAGTATGGAGTATAGAGTATGGAGTATCGGCGAGGGGCGGACTTGGTTTCAGAGTGGGGGTAAGGCGGAGGAAGGCAAACTGTGGAAGAGTGGAGGACTGAATGGAGGGCAGCGTTGAGGGCTGAATAGAGGGCTGAATGGAGCCATTTCGTTTCGAGGTAGGGTCAGCACTGCGTGCTGACCTAGTCCGTCCGCCGAAGGGCGGACGAGGGTAGGGTCGGGACCGCGTCACGACCTAGCTGTCTCGAGGTAGGGGCAGCACCGCGTGCTGCCCTAGTTTGGGATTAATGTCTGCAAACAAAAAAGCCGCCCGGGTGGGCGGCCTGTCTTGCTCCTTGTCCACGTGTCAACTTGTCCACGTGTCCCCTCGCGAGGCTTCGCCTCGCGTTCAGAACGCGCGGCGGATGCTGACGGCGCCGGAGACGTCGGCGACTTCACCGACGGTCGAGGCGTGCGCGGAGATGTTGAGCAGGGTGTCGGCGGCGAGCTTGTAATCGACGTCGAAGCCGAGGCGGACGCAGTCCGGACGCGGGGCCTGGCCGGGGAGGCTGAAGCCGACCGCTCCGGTGATGTCCTGGCCGGTGAGGGCCGGGCCAGCGCCGTCGAAGCGGTGGATGCCTTCGAGGCTGACGATGAGCTTGAGCTTCTCGTCGAAGACCTTGGTGGCCATGACGCCGAGGCGGGCTTCGGTGGCGTTATGCTCCTGCTGGTCGTAGCTGGCAGGGAGGCCGCCGCCGGCTTCGGTGTAGGCTTCGACGACGGTCTGGGTCACGGCGTAGGAGGCGTAGGGCGAGAAGCCGAAGCCGCCGACGGAGAAGAGCACCGGAGCGTCGACGCGCAGGCGCGCCGAGCGGCTGGTGATGTCGGTCTCGCCGAGGGAGTAATCGGTCGAACCGCCATTGCTGTAGCCTCGGTTGATCTTGGCGTCCCACGAGCCGACCATGCCGAGGAGGGAGACGATCCACTGGCCGCCGAAAGGACGATAGTCGATCTCGCCGAGCACGTAGTTGCCGATGACATTGTTCGAGCCGTCGAGGTCGAGGTCCTGGTTCTGCTGGCCACGGCCGATGGCGATGCCCGCGAGGGTGTTCGGAGCGATGTCCTTGTTCACGCCCATTTCGCCGGAGGTCACCTTGACGTCGCGGACGCGGGAGCTGGAGCCGAAGTCGCCGGTCGCCCAGAACTGGGCGTCCTTGCCCATGCGATCGAAGGACATCATCGGACGGTGGTGGGCTCCTTCGAGCGGCAGGCTGGCGAGCGTCGTACCCGCGGCGTAGACGCGGCTCTGGTTATTTACCGAGGACATCCAGTCGGCGAAGTCTGTGACGCCGGAGGGGCCGCCGAGGCTAAAGCTGATGAGTCGCATTTGGTCGCCCGAGAAACCCCCGCCGGCTCTTAATACGTTTGGAGAGGTGCCGTTGGGTGCGGTCGGTGTTCCGGCGGCTCGGAAGATATTGAAGTCACCACTCATGCCCGTGAATAAACCTCCGTTTTGGCCTACGAGCTCGGCGTTGAGGTTTAATGTGAAGCCTTGCGAATTAAAAATGATACTACCGAAGTCCGCGGTAGTGAATGAACCGTTGCCCGATGAGGCTCCTGAAACGGTCACGTTGAGGCTGTTCACCCAGGAAGGCAGGCTGCCACCGGTGTTGACCGGGTTGGGCATCGTGCTCACGTTCAAGTCGATCGTGCCTGTCGCGACTGCCGAGTTCCCGAAAGAGGTTCCCGACCACTGCAGGCTGTAGACCGCCGCATCGAGATGAGTGGTGGCAGCCGCGGCAGCGAGGAGCAGGGAGGTTTTGAGCAGTTTCATTAGGTATTTAGAAGTGTCTATTGATTACGTAGATTCAACACGATTGGTCATTTAGTGGTCCCTTCGGGTCGTATAATTAATATAAAACGGCGTTATTTGAATAATATTGGGCATAAACGCCGGGACGGGGTGGGGGTAAGGTTGAGCGCCCTCGCTCAACCGCGGCTGACCAAGGGTGGTCAGCCCTACCGGTTCGCCCTGCGGCGAACGATCGATGCCTGCTATGTCGTGACGCGGTCCCGACCCTACCCAAGACAGCGAGGGCAGCACTCGGTGCTGCCCCTACCTCGAGACAGACGGACGAACTCAAAAGGAGACCGGAAACCGGGAAGAATGCTGCGGGCATCATATCCCCAGCCAATCATCCGGTCTCCGGTTTCCCTTTGATCGATGTCTCTCACCTTGTACACGTGTCAACTTGCCCACGTGTCACCTCGCGACGCTCTGCGTCGCGTTCAGCCTTTGCGATTCGGGCGGACGTAGACGGCCTGCACGACGCCGATGTTGCGGTGCTCGAAGGCGGCCTGGCAGTAGCGGAAATAGAGACGCCACTTGCGGATGAAGCGTTCGTCGAAGCCCATGGCGCGCACCTGGTCGAGCTTGGCTTCGAAGGCCTGGCACCACGCATCGAGCGTGCGCGCGTAGTCGCGGCCGAACTCTTCGAGGCGGTCGAGCTGGAAGCCGCTCTCCTTGGTCATGAGGTCGCCGACGCGGTTGATCGAAAGCAGGAGCGAGCCAGGGAAGATGTGCTTCTGGATGAAGTCCACGCCGTCGCGGAACTGCGCGTAGCGGCTGTCGGGGCAGGTGATATACTGGAAGGCGGCGATGCCGTCGGGCTTGAGCAGACGGCCGATCGAGGCGCAGAAAGCGGGGAGATACTTATGGCCGAGGGCTTCCATCATCTCGATGGAGACGCACTTATCATAAGTGCCCTGGTGGTCGCGGAAGTCCTCGAGCTTGACGGTGATGCGGTCCGAGAGGCCAGCGGCCTTGATGCGCTCGACGGCGAGGTCGTGCTGGGCCTGTGAGATGGTGAGCGAGGTGACGCGGCAGCCGTATTTCTTGACGGCGTGCAGGGCCCAGCCGCCCCAGCCGGTGCCGATCTCGATGACGTGGTCCGTCGGCTTGAGCTGGAGGAAGCGGCAGAGGGAATCGTTCTTGTTGGTCTGCGCCTGTTCGAGGGAGTCCGTGCCTTCCCAGCGGGCCGACGAATACATCATCGACGGGTCGAGGAAGAGGCGGAAGAAGTCGTTGGAGACGTCGTAGTGCTCCGAGATGTTGCGACGCACCATCTGCTTGTCATTCGGACGCAGGAGGTGGCCGATGCGGTCGGCGATACGGAAGAGGCCGACGCCGATGGCCTTGCGGGCCGAGCCGGACATGCCCGGGGTCTGGTCGATGTTCTCGATGAAGAAGCCGATGAGGGCGTTGAGGTCGGGGGAATCCCAC
>Ga0255077_1000650_pt1 | contig 6099 bp, 5 predicted proteins | sample Colum_Law_RepC_8_FD_188559 | JGI IMG/M metagenome (GOLD analysis project Ga0255077, IMG submission 188559) | Freshwater microbial communities from Columbia River, Oregon, United States - Colum_Law_RepC_8h | ecosystem: Environmental > Aquatic > Freshwater > River | place: USA: Oregon | collected...
TGCCTAGCTTACGTGTAGGCCCTGTTAATACAGTGGTGCGGCTTACTTCAGCGCCTGTTCCACTTAAGGTAGGTATGCCTACTTTATATACACCAGGTAATTTTACTAAGTCCCAGCCTTGATAGTCTGCAGAAGAACCGGTATTGGTCATCATTAAAGCAACTGCTTTGGCTAAATCTAAAGTGGAGCCGCCGCCAATACCGATGATACCACTCACTTCACCAAACTCTGCTTTTAATTCTGAAGCGAGTGCATCTACTTGTTTTGTTTTAGGTTCATGCGTAACATCAACATATACAATTTTATCTTTCCCTCTTAGCGGAATTCTACCGGCTAGTGGTTTGCCTACAAAAAAATGATCTAAAAAAAATATCATTGGATAGTCGCCCTTGCGATGCGGGGCAATAATTTCATCTACTTGATTAAAAGAACCACGACCAAAGACCACATAGTCTACCATTTTAAAATTACGAAACTGCATATTTATTTTTTTACTAGTATCAAAGTTACATTCTTATTGATAATTAGGATGCTAATTTCTTTTGTAGCTCTTCTAAAGAAACGCCTTTGGTTTCTGGCACTTTAGCTATAATCCAAACTAATTGCAAGGCCATCATGACCGTAAAAAAAGCAAAGATGGGCCAAGGGTTGTCTTTGAAAATACCATCTTCACTATCTAAAAATACGGGTGTTACCAAGGTAATGAGTGCAGCAAATATCCAATGAATACTGGCGCCGAAGGCTTGGCCCTTGGCTCTAATTTGAGTAGGGAAGATTTCTGATATCAATACCCAAATAACTGCACCTTGTCCAATAGCATGTGCTGCTATAAATAATAATAAAAAGCTAAGCATGAATTCGGGAGCACTATGATTGATAAAGCCATAGGCCACCATGGATAAACTTATAATGTATCCAAATGATCCAATAATTAATAAAGTTTTACGGCCTATGCGATCAATTAACCAAAGACCTACGAATGTAAAAACTAAGTTCATAAGTCCTAATGAAATGGAACTTAATAATGAATTGTTTTTAGCAAAGCCCGCTTCTTCTAAAATTCTAGGTGCATAGTATAAAAGAAAATTAATACCAGATGCCTGATTAAAAAAAGCAACGAAAAAAGCAATGGAAATTATTTTGCTGTGATGCTTGGTAAATAAGAGAATACTTCCTTGCGCTTTTTCTTCTTCATTCGCCGTTTTTATTTCTTGAATGGTTTGATCAATATTTTCTACTCCCACAATGGCCAAGTTTTCTCTAGCCCCTGCCTCGTCGTTTTTAACAGAGAACAACCATCTTGGACTTTCGGGTAAACCCAGGGTCATTAAAGTATAAATAATAGAAGGAATTAATAATACAGCTAACATCCAACGCCAATCGTTGGCACCACCAAAACCTGCTAAAAAATAATTAGATAAATAAGCCACTAAAATTCCAAAGACGATATTGAACTGATACATACCTACTAATTTTCCTCTATTATTTTTATTGGAAATTTCAGAAATATAAGTAGGGGCCGCTACAGAAGAAACCCCAATAGCAATACCTCCTATTAATCTGAAGAAAGAAAAGGTATAAGGATCTTGTGCAAAAGCAGAACCAATGGCGGATGCAATAAACATAATACCTAACCATATTAATACTTTTTTACGGCCATACTTTTCAGTAGGCGCGCCTGCAAACACAGAGCCAATAACGGTTCCCCATAATGCCATGGACATAATAAAAAATCCGTGGAACAAAGGTGTGGTATGCCAAAGCTCTTGAATAGGTTTATCCGCACCAGAAATAACTACCATGTCAAAGCCGAAAATAAAACCTGCCAGAGCGGCCACGATAGTTGATTGAAATAATTTTCCTTTGTTCATAATTAAATATTAATAAGAAGGTTTCTGTTAATAACTATTTTAAATATACTTATTATTAAACTAAGTAGTATAAACTGCTTATTTTAAAAGTGCTGCTGCTTTAATTAAATCTTCTGGTGTATCTATTTCTATGCCCATATAACTGGTTACTACCATTTTTATAGGAACGCCATTTTCTAAATAACGAAGACATTCAATTTTCTCAGCAGCTTCTAATGGTGAGATAGGCCAGTTCGTAAAATTAAGTAGGGCTTGTTTTTTAAAGGCATACACACCAATATGTTCGTAATAAGGAATAGCTATTTCTGTATTTCTTGCATAAGGAATAACACTGCGTGAAAAAAACAGTGCATTCATATTTTTATCTACGGCTACTTTTACATAATTAGGATCGGCAATTAAATCCGAATTAGTTAATGCCTGCATGAGGGAGGCCACGTCTACTTTTTCGTCTTTAAAAACAGCAATTAGTTTTTCAAGCGGCTCTTTTTTTACAAAGGGTTCGTCTCCTTGTACATTCACTACTATATCAATATCTAAATGCTCTATCGCTTCCGCAATTCTATCTGATCCACTTTCATGTTCTTTTTTACTCATGAGGGCCTTGCCGCCATGAGAAGTTATTTCATTAAAAATAATTTCACTGTCGGTTACCACATATACTTCATTGAAGAGGCCCGTGGCCACTGTATTATCATAGGTATGCCTAATCACCGTTTTAGCACCTAAGACCTGCATTAGTTTTGCTGGAAAGCGTATGGCCGCATAGCGGGCAGGTATAAAGGCACCAATTTTAGTCATTGTTTTTTGCTTAATTATCTTTTTAAAACTGGATTAGTAATCTGATTTTATCGATTTATCAAAGGGCGCCTTTAGTTGATACAATAAGGACTTGTCTTTTGAATTGTCCATTACATCTAATCCATAAACAATTTCATTCATGGGTGTATAATTATAAGTCCCTAATAAACGGTCCCAGAAAGAAAATATATTTCCGTAATTGCTATCGGTTTGTGGGCGTGTAATATGATGATGAGTTCTATGCATATTAGGAGAGACAATAATATATCCAAAACTTTGGTCAAACCATTTAGGAATTTTAATGTTGGCATGATTAAATTGAGTAAGTACCACGCTTAAACTTTGGTATACCATCACTATCCAAATAGGTGTGCCTAAAACAAATACAGCTAGAATAGCAAATACCGCTCTTACCACCGACTCACCCGGATGATGTCTATTGCCTGTAGTGGTGTCTACTTGAGTATCGGCGTGGTGCACCATATGAAATTTCCATAAAAATTTTACTTTATGTTCTATCATATGTACTAAATAAGCACCGATAAAATCTAATAATAATAAACCCACAATAGCTTCCACCCAAGGGCTTAATTGAATAATATGAAGTAATCCGAAATTTTCTGCTACTGTCCAGTCACTGATTTTTACCATTACAAGTGCAAATAAAAAATTAATGACAATAGTGGTGAAAGTAAAAAAGAAATTCAGGCCCGCGTGTTTGAACTTATTGTATTTAAAATTAAATAAGGGCACTGCAATTTCTACCAACCAGAAAAAGCTGATACCCCCTGCCAATAACAAGGCCCTGTGCGCACTTGGAATAGTTTCAAAATAGGTTTTTATCGCCTCTAACATAGCAATGTATTTTATGCATAAATGTAAATAAAAAAACCCGATGTACCATTGATTGGGCCAGCGGGTTTCTATTATTATAGCAATTATTAAAATGCTTATTAAAGCGATCAAAAATAAACGCTTTATAGAGTAGGGATTATTTTAGCTATTTAACATTAAAGGCATGACCAACATGAGTAGGTCCTCTCCTGGTGCTTGTTCAGAAGGCTTGATAAGGCCGGCCTTGCTAGGTGTAGAGAGTTCTAAGAAAATATCGTCGGTATCAGCAGCAGATAACATTTCAATTAAAAATTTTGCATTAAATGCAATTTGAATGTCTTCACCTTTGTATTCACAACTCATGCGCTCATTTCCTTCAAAACTAAAGTCAATATCTTGAGCCGCCATTTGTAATTCATTGCCTGTAATATTTAAGGCCACTTGATTGGTGCTCTTATTGCTAAATACATTCACTCGGCGAAGTGCATTTTGAAAATCATGCTTGTTCACTGTTAAGCGGTATGGATTATCCGCAGGTATAACCACTTTATAGTCAGGGAAACGCGCATCAATTAATCGACAAATTAATTGAGTAGAACCATGGTCTACAAAAAGATGATTGTTATTAAAACTTAAAGTGATAGGGTCTTCATTATCAGGTAAAGCATTCTTTAGTAAGTTCAATGGTTTTTTAGGTACAATGAAAGAAGCGTTTTGCTTTGCCTTGGTATCGGTTCTTTTATAACGCACTAAACGGTGTGCATCGGTGGCTACAAACTGAACGCTGTCCTTGGTTAATTCAAAGAACACACCGGTCATGGCAGGGCGTAAGTCATCGCCACTTACTGCAAATAATGTTTTATTGATAGCCGTTAATAAGCTACTACTAGTCATATCAAAGCCAGTGGTATCATCGGCTGTAGGCTCTTTCGGAAAATTATCAGGATTCTCTCCCATGACTTTATACTTACCATTATCACTGGTAATTTCTACACTATAGTTTTTATCTATATTGAAAGTAAGGGGTTGGTCTGCAATATTTTTTAAAGAATCAATTAAAATTTTAGCGGGAATACAAACACGACCATTGGCCTTGCTTTCCACATCCATTTGAACGCGCATAACCGTTTCTAAATCGGTAGCTACAATATTTAATTTTTTATCTTCGATTTCGAATAAAAAATCTTCCAAGATTGGAAGTACGGTATTGGTATTAATAACACCTGAAATTTGTTGAAGGTGTTTTAAAAGCGAAGAAGAAGAAACAATAAATTTCATAGGATAATACGTTTTGTTTTTTAGTAGGTTTTTCTTAGGCTAGGGCTGTTTAGATAGGCTCCAGGACTAAGCGAAATAACCTTAAATAACACTAACGAAACTAATGCAAAATCTTAAGATTAAAAAGCTATTTTAGCATTTCTTATTGACATACTTATCTACAAAATGCAAAAGATTAGAATAGGCAAAGAGCAGGCTATACAAAGGATACGGCATTTTTGTGCTTACCAAGAAAGGGCCCAACAAGAGGTGAGAGACAAGCTCTATGCTTTCGGTATGACCCCTGTTGAAGTAGAAGAAATAATTTCCGATTTAATATCAGATAATTTTTTAAATGAAGCAAGGTTTGCAGAAAGTTTTGCAGGTGGTCATTTTAGAATAAAGGCATGGGGTAAGCAAAAAATAAAATATGCCTTGCAACAAAAAAGAGTAAGCCCTGTAAATATTAAAAAGGCATTGCTTTGTATTGATGAAAAGGCTTACGAAAAAACCTTATTAAACCTAGCCACTAAAAAGTGGAATTCACTAAAAGGGGAAAGAGGCATGAGTCGTATGGCGAAAACACAATCCTTTTTAAATCAAAGGGGCTTTGAATCAAACTTAATTAGCCCCATTATACAAGCACTAAACAAGAAGTAAGTTTTTTATTTGAATATTGTACCTTTAAATAATAAGAAAAAAGAATGTCTGTATCCACCCTTAGTTTCTCCCTTATACAAACCGATTTATTTTGGGAAGATAAAGCGGCCAACCTAGCTATGTTGGCTAAAAAAATAAGGGGTATTGAAGAATATACAGAAGTGGTGGTGCTTCCTGAAATGTTTAGTACGGGCTTTAGTATGCGACCTACCGAGTTTGCTGAAACCATGGATGGGCCTACGCTTAAGTGGATGAAACAATTGTCTGCAGAAAAGAAAGTTATTATAGTGGGGTCCTTAATTATCAAAGAAGAAATTAGTGAAGAAGGGCCTCAATTTTATAATAGACTTATATGGGTTTTACCGAATGGTGAATTAGGTTATTATGATAAAAGGCATTTATTTGCCTTTGCGGGCGAAGACCAACATTATACGGCAGGAGCTAAAAGATTAATTGCAAGTGTGAAAGGTTGGAAAATAAATTTACAAGTTTGTTATGATTTACGTTTTCCTGTTTGGGCCCGTCAACAAGGGGAAGAATATGATGTACTGCTTTATGTTGCCAACTGGCCAGAGAAAAGAAATCATGCTTGGAAAACATTATTAACAGCGCGCGCAATTGAAAACCAGTGTTATACTATTGGGCTAAATAGAGTGGGCATAGATGGTAATAATAT
>Ga0255077_1000659_pt1 | contig 6057 bp, 8 predicted proteins | sample Colum_Law_RepC_8_FD_188559 | JGI IMG/M metagenome (GOLD analysis project Ga0255077, IMG submission 188559) | Freshwater microbial communities from Columbia River, Oregon, United States - Colum_Law_RepC_8h | ecosystem: Environmental > Aquatic > Freshwater > River | place: USA: Oregon | collected...
TGCAGGTTCGCCTTTTTGTGTAGCATGTACCATACCCATGAAGCGTTGTTGAGCCTTGCTCTTTGCTTTTTCGTCTAGACTTTCTTCTGTTTTTGCACTTTGACGATCTTTTCTTGCCATGAGTTTTGCTAGTGCCGCAGCGGCTTTAGAAGCCATACTAGCATCTTTTTTATCACCAGTGGGTCTTGTCCAGCCTTTTGCTTTGTTGTGCTTTGTAGCTGCTAATGCTCTGCCTTTTTTACGATTGGCAATCTTACGCTTGTTTTCGTCACTGGCATCACCTGAACCTCTACGTTCGGCTTCGTCGTCGTATGCTTTTCCATGATACTTATAAAGTGTATCCGGGCTTAGTTCGCCTAGTTCAGTTTTTTTTTGATTCATACGTTCTGCTAGTGTTTCTTTATATTGGCTAGCTTGATCTTCTGTCATGTTACCCTTAACAGATTTACTTTCGTTTGCATTTCCATTTTCATATTCTAAATAATGATAAACAGAGCCGATGTAGTCTGCTGCTTTGGTAATCTTTGCTTGTACCCAGCCTTCTAGACCTTCTGCCTCTGATATATTTTTAAGCATGTCGTGCAATTTAATTGCATATTTTGCAGTTTTGTAAAGATCTGCACGAGCCATTTGTACTTCGTGGTCTTGTTCTGCTGCGTGTGCAAGATCACCCAGTCCTTCGTTTACGTTCTTATCAGTCATAAAGGTATCTCCGAAATTCTTTTATATATTTATCGTTTTACTGGCTTGCCACCCATTAGATTGTTTGATAAATCTAATGCATTTTTAGCAGTGCCGTCTTTGTTTTTCTTTTGTGGCGCAACTGGTACACCATTTTTGTCACGTTTAATTTTAGCATTTGCTGCTGTTGGGTTAGCTACACTAGCTATGCTTCCTGCACTTATAGCACCGGCTGTAGCAGTTTCTTCCATGCTTGCTTTTTTCTTATGCTTTTCTTTGCGCAGCGGTGTATTCTTTTTATTTTGATCTTTGTGTACACCGGCACCCGATCGTTGTGCAAATGTTGCTACCGGGTTGCGTTCTGCAGGAACTGGTTTTTTAACAACTTCGTCGATTTTCATTTTGTCTTCCTTAATCCGGTAATCGCAGCATCTTTTCCATATTGCGCCTGTAAAATTTTCTTTGCTTCTTGTGTATTTCTGGCTGACACTTGCACAGGTATCCATTGAGAATAATACTGTTGACGAACTCTTACATTCGCCGTAAACAATGAAAACAAATCTGTTTGTTTTAATTCTCTTAGTAGCATGTTAGTATTTATCAAAATCAAAAGGTTTGATTTTTTCTACAGGTTCTTCTAAACTGTGTCCACCCGAAATAACTGCCCATTCGCTGGCTGTATACTTGGGTTCTGTGTTCTCAGTCATTCCTAAGTTAAATAAAACATTTGTGCTTTTGCCTTTTACTTTAGAAGATAATGTAGGAGGAACACCATTTTTATCTACAGTGTTGCCAAACTTAGCTGCTTGACGTTTGATTTCGTTGGGTCCTACATCGACAGTTTGGTTTTGTCGAGTAATTTTTCCTACGCCTGCTGCTTCTCGTATTGTTTTAATAGTACCTTCGTGTGTAACATAATATGGAAAAAACTGAACATCAGGATATTCTTTTTGTAGATTGATAAACATTTTGATGTTGCTCATAGCGTCATCATAAAGACGCACTCTAGCATACTTACCTGTATCTAAATATTTTCTAATCCACACAGCTTTGTTTTGTGAAGGTGATCCTCCGAGATTACCAGCACGATGCACATGAACTCGATTCATGTCAATGCCATATTTTCTAAATGTATCCAAAAATAATTCTTTGTTATCGAAGTCTGATCTAGCAGTAAGCATTATAACTTTACTATTGCCTGCATTGTTTATTATTGCTTTAAGTTTAGCAATCATTGGTTCAATTGGAATACTTTCTTTGTTGAACTTTTCTGCGTTTTCAAATTCTCCAAAATCAAAACTTTCGCCTGGTTGCAGTTTATAAGTATTGAATTCTTGATTGGTTAGACTTTTAATAATCTTACCGTCTTTTACAACTTTGATTTGCGCAGTGGTTCTGAACAGTGTGTCATCAATATCAAATATAGTTAAGCCTAGACCTTCTGCTTCTAATAAATCTGTTATTTTCATTTTTTTTGTTTCTTTACTAAATCGTCTTTGTATTCTTCTATAAAATATTCCATGGGTTCGGCACTGATGAACTCAAAATATTCTTTGTCTTTGTTATAGCCGCTTATTTTTTTTGGTGTAAGTTTTTTAAAGTCGGTTACATAAATTATATGCTCTTTACCTCGATGTGTTACGAAAAGGTAATGATGAGGAAACCAACTACGCCATACTCGTTTAAAAAAGTTTTTCATTTTTTACGCCCTCTAAATCCGGGTTGTTGATTTAGTGCTCCTGTCATGTGTGGTAAACTAAACCAAAGTTTAAACCAATCAGGATCTCCTGGTTTAATTCCACGTTCTTTTTCGATACGGCGTTTTTCGGCAGCGGTTTTAGAAATGTTTTCCGGAACATACTCTGTATATCCTTTAAACTCATTTACTCCTGCGAGTCGTTTGATATATTCGATTTCGTCCATTGTTTCCAAAATTCCTGTCGTTCATTAGTTGATGCTGCACGGGCTTCGTGCTCTTTATGTTTTTCTACATAAAAAGTATAAAAGTCTATTTCTTTGCCGCTTTTTTGCGACCTGCTTTCATATTCGCTAGCCAATGTGCCATCCTTTGCTTTTCACCAGAACTATTTTTAGCAGTCTTTCTTAAACTGCTTACACTTGCTTTAGTATTTACACCCATACGTTTTGACAATCCTTTGCGACCGGGATTCTTACCATCCGCAAAGTTTTCGTTTGTTTTCTCTACAGGAAAGTATGCTTGAATAGTCTTTCCCATCTTTTGTGCTGTTGCTGCACGATGATTGCCGTCAATTACACTATACTTGCCATCACTAAACCGTGGACCTACAATAATGGGTGCGCTTAGGTTAACACGATGGCTGTAGTCAATATCAATAACACGATCAAACGGGTCATCATAGTCGAAAAATTCTTCTTCACTAGGAAACATATCAGGGGTAAAATCTCTAAGTTTCCAATCATGAGACTGTATATAACGATCCATGTCTTTATTCATTCCAGCATCGTGATGCATACCTCTAAAGATTTTCAACATTTCTTTGCCAGACTCTACTGCTTCGTTAACTTTGCGTTTACTATAGTTAGGGTTTATCAACTCAAAGTCTGTTGCATCAATTTTATCTCTGCTTTGTATAGTAAACCCTATACTGTTTGCAAATTGTTGTGCAAATCTGTTGTATAACTTTTCTCTACTACCAGTTTTACCAGTTTGATTATTAAGTTTGTCTGCTGAAAATCTTATGGTATTTACCGGAATACCTTCTGCTGATGTTGACTTCCACCATTCTTTTATTGCTTTAACAACTGTTGCAAAAATACGAAATTGATCGCCAGCGGCAGTTGCTTTATATCTACCGTTTAGTGTAAATTCGATATCCCATATAGCATCCCAACTACCGTATTCGAATCTTATGTCAAGAATTGCTCCAGAATCTGTTCTTGCTCTTGCAGCCCATTCGTCCTCTGATTGTACACCCCATCTATAAGGATATGGCTGATCAAGCGATTCTGTATTGTATGTAGGATCGGTTTTAACACCCGGTACATCGGCAGCTTTTGGATCAACATCAATTATTTCTAGCCCTAACTGTTTAAGTAGTTCTATGTATTTGTGTTCTTGTTCTTCGCTGCCAAATGATATAACAGCTTCCGGAGGACCTTTGCCAAAGTCGTGTTTACCCAATCCTTCTAAATCACTTATGTGCTGACCTAGTTTGTACCAGTCATAAACATCTGACACTTTTACACGGATAGTACCGCTGGGCATTGTAGGTTTAGTTTCTGGACCGATGGGTTTTTCGTTTGGATGTCGATCTTCATCGTATGCTTTGTCGGCTGCTGCTTTTGCACTTGCACCGTCAGGATGACGTGGGTTAATACTTACAACGTCGCCATTCATAAGATCACTTACGCTAGCACTCTTTCCTACTTTATCTAACAGTTGGTGCAGCTTATCATTAGGATCGTAGCCATTGGTTTCATATCCCATTTTGCCACGTACTTCGGTTCTCTTACCTGTGCGTTTGTCCAAGATATGCAGTATCAACATGCCAGCACGATTGTCACGTTCTAGTTGTAACAAATAACTGTTGCTAGTTGGCTGTTCACTTACACTGTGCTGTGCTGCTATATCACGGTATCTCATTGAGTTTGTTGTCCTAAATAAAACTTTACAAGCTCGAAGAATGGTTTGCCAGCAACTTTAGTATCTGCTGGAACACCTGCTGCTTTTTCAAATTCTTCAGGATTGTTGTTAGCAACAGCCGCTCTTAATGCAGTAGCACTAGAAACTCTCGGTGCTGGTTGCCATTCAATACTCTTAAATTTATAAAATCCGTGTCTACCTTCGACACCATTTTGCTTTTGTAAACCTGGTACAAACACTTTAGCATCAGTTTCATCAGTTATGATTTTAAGATCAACTTCGCCGTGCTTCTTATACACTTCAGCAGCTAAACTCCACCAAGTTTGCTCAGGAATAATGTGGCCTTTAATTGCAGGCCATACAGTTTCCATTGCTTGTATCTTAATTTCAAACGGTAAAGGATCTTTAGGACCAATGGTGCTTTGATTTGTACCAACATACCAGTGTGTATTCTTTGCAGCTTCTTGCCATGCAGCCTTGTGTCCTTGGTGCGGAGGGTTAAAGCGTCCAAATATAATACCTACTGTTTCGCTTGCTTCAAATAATTCTCTTAATAACATCAGCCCGGTGTCCATCTTTTTCTTGGAACAAGTTTTACATTTCCAAACTTTTTATCCGGATCGGCATAACGTACACGCCCTTCTCCGTTTGTATCCCAAATATCTCCTTGCGGACCTTCGACTTGATCGATTACATTGTCTTTTACTTGTTGTAGTTGTTTAACAAGAGTGAATATAGTTTCTAGTCCGCCTTGGTGTGTATTATTTAGTTCGACAATTTTTAGTTTTTTTGGTTCGCTAACTTTACTTGTTTTGAGCCAACTAAAAAAGTGTGCTTCGCTTAAACTATCTAAGTTTTTAGCTTTAGCTGTTTGATTTACATATGTATAAATTATATTTTTTAAGTCGCCTAAGCCTGCACTAGCTGCTAAGAATCCATCAACAACTCGAGAATTTGCTTTTGTAAACTTTTCAACTTGATCTAGTTTGGTTACATCTATTTTAATAGGTGAAGAATTGTACACAGGTCCTAGCACTACTAAACTTGGATTGCTGCCGAATTCGCTGAAATCATTTTTCGGTTGTTGTAAACTATCATCCATTCCGAATTCAGGAAAATAAGCATGTCCTACAACCATTACTTGTGCTTTTGCAATACGTTTGCCTAGCTCGCTTTCTGCTCTAACATGATAGCAAGTTTGTGACTTAGGGTTAGGACAGAATGTATATACACCGTTCTTGAGTTCAGGCGGATTTAAAAATAGTCCGTCTGCGTACACATACCCTACAAAATCCTTTGGAGTAGCACGATCAAACAATGGATACAAACTGGCAAATTGTTTTGCAAATGCATCTCTTTGTTGCTTTTCTTCTGGAGTCTTAGGAGTACCACTCTTGTTAGCAATAAAGTCTTCTACATCTTTAGGACTTGTACTAGCAGCACCTCTGGACCATCCATTGTGTCCTGCTAAAACCAAAGGTCCGTTCTTTTCTGCTCGACCCCAATAAATCTGCGGATTACCGTCCCACTTCATGCGTATTGATTTAGAGCCTGAGTCTGAAGCTAATTCACGCAAATGTGTTATTGCCTCTAATGCACCTTCTGTACCATGTAAAAATACAAGATCTTCTAAGTGATTAAATGCTCTGCCAACCTTTGCTGCTTCCGTTACAGTTCTAAATTCTAAAAATCGCATTAATACATTCCTTTTCGAAAGTTTTCCATTTCGTCATTTAGGATTCTATTAATAC